>OJCB01000610.1_pt1 | contig 13147 bp, 12 predicted proteins | sample 1591501 | NCBI WGS metagenome assembly OJCB01 (sample SAMN05416813, study PRJEB24817) | seawater metagenome | isolation source: Sea water | place: Canada:Atlantic | collected 2013-07 | reverse complement strand
CACTATCCTCTTCGTCGGCAGCGTCAGATGTGTATAAGAGACAGGTGTACCGAACATCCTCGCGTTCCGGACGGACCGATCCGACGATATGCGCGGCGACTCTGCCTGCCGGGTAGATCCGGATCTCGCGATTGCCGAAGTGCAGGCCCGGGAAACCCAGGTCGTGGACAAGCTGGCGTTCCCTCGGCGTCACCGGACGCTTGATCCAGGCGAAGCGGCGCTTGCCGGTCAGCTTTTTCAGCAGGGTGTCGCGGGCGATGTCCGGGAAGATCCGGTTCAGCGCATCGACGACCTTCATCGGTTCCTTCATCACGTGCGGATGGGCATAGAGCGACCAGGCGGGAAGATTGGCCGCCAGCAGGCTTCCGTGCCGGTCCGTGATCTCGGCGCGCACGGGCCTGCCCTGGCCCTGGGCATCGCCCAGAACCGGCTCGACCGGATCCGTGGCCGCCATCAGGCCCATGTTGATCACTACCGCGAGGTAGCACAGGCAGAAACAGCCCATCAGCAGGATCAGCCGCCAGTCGCCCCGCTGGCCGATCCCGGACCGTACGTTCTGTGGTGCCGCGAAATCGCTCATTCGCGCGTCCACGCGGCTGGCCGTGCGGCGGGGACGGGCACCAGCCCGCTGCGATCGATGACTGGCCCGATCAGTTCAGGCTCTTCCAGGTTGCGCTCGGGGAACGGCACCAGTGCCGCGTGCTTCAGCGCTTCCGGCTTCAGTGGAATCAGGCCGATTTGCGGATTGAACTGGCGTGTCAGACGGGCCAGACGCTCGGGCGCGTTCAGCCATGCCCACTCGACACGCAGAACCTGCAGCGTCTCGCGCTCGGCCGCGATCTGACGGCGCAGCTCGGACACCCGGTCGAGAGCGGTCATCGTGTTGTAATTCACGTTGTAAGCCCAGACGGCGATGGCGATGATCGACAGGGCGAGCAGGGCGATGCCGTGGCGGATCATGCGCGGCCCCCTTGCGTGCCGGACATCGCGTGGATCGAGGGCAATCCCGTCGCCCGTGCGTCGAAGGGTAGGGGGGCTGCTCCTGTCCTCACGCCATGGCGCAGGCGCGCCGAGCGGGCGCGCGGATTGCGTGCGAGTTCCTGTTCCCCGGCTGCCTGTGGCTTAGCCGGGCGTTCGTAGCGCGGTTCCGGCAGATTCTGACTGGGACCGTGGCGCGAGCCGCCGGTTGTCGTGGCCGAGGCCATCTGGAAGACCGGATCGTGAAGCTGTTTATCCGCGATCACTCCGGCCGGGCTCCCAAGGGGCGCGGTGGTTTGCCGTTGGGCGATGAAATGCCGCAGCGGCTGGAGCCGATTGGCAAGGCTATTCGTGCCAGCAAGGCCGAGCTGAAAGTGAATGTTCGCTCGCGCAGTGCAGTGTTGCGGGTAGCGGAGAAGGTGGCCTGATGAGCGCCCCCTGGCTGATCCGCACCCTGGTGATGCTGGTAGTGATCTCCGCGCTGGCGGTGAGTTACAGCGTTCATGAGGCGCGTCGACTCACCGACGAGAGCCAGAAATTGAAGCAGCAGCAAACTCGACTGGAGAGCCAGTGGAGTCAGCTGCTGTTGGAGCACAGTACCTGGGGCAGCTATGCCCGGGTAGAGCGCCTGGCTCGCGAGAAGCTGGGCATGAAATTACCGAAAACCGATGAGAGAGTGCTGATCCGGCCATGAAACGCCAGGCTCGCAAGACACGGCAACCCAATCACCAGATGCGCTGGCGCTTTGTGCTGGGCTTCTGGCTGGTGTGTGCCTGTGTCCTGGTGGTGCGGGCGGTGGACCTGCAAGTGATCCAGCATGACTTTCTTGCCCATCAGGGGGATATCCGCAATTTGCGAGTGGAACCCCTGGCTGCACATCGGGGCGTGATTCGTGATCGTGATGGCCGTCCCCTGGCGGTCAGTACACCGGTGGTCACCCTCTGGGCCAATCCCCGTGAAGCCCTGGAAAACCAGGAGCAATGGTCGCGGCTGGCGGGTAATCCGGTGATCAGCCAGCAGGATTTCGCCAGCAAGGTGCGTCGTCACGAATCCCGTGAGTTTATCTATCTGGGTCGCGGTCTGGCGCCGGAAGCGGCCAAGGCCGTGCTGGATCTGAATGTTCCCGGCATCCATTCGCTGACCGAATACCGTCGTTACTATCCAGCCGGTGAAGTCACCAGCCATGTGGTGGGCTTTACCAATATTGACGATCAAGGCCAGGAAGGCGTTGAGCTGGATATGGAATCACACCTGTCTGGCAAATCCGGTCGCAAGAAAGTGGTCCGTGATCTGCTGGGTCGGGTAATTCAGGATATTGAAGTGCTGGAGCCGGCGGAGCCCGGTGAAGACGTAACGCTGAGTATTGACCTGCGTCTGCAGTACCTGGCTTATCGGGAGTTGCTCGGCGCCGTGCAGCAATTCAAGGCCAAGGGCGGCAGCGCGGTGGTGCTGGATGTGCGTACCGGCGAAGTGCTGGCCATGGTGAATCAGCCCGCCTACAACCCCAACAATCGCGGCAATCTGGATACCGGTGCCCTGCGCAACCGGGCAGTGACAGATCTGTTCGAGCCCGGCTCCACCATGAAGCCCTTTACCGTGGCGGCGGCCATGGAAATGGGCATGGTGACCCCGTCGACTACCATCAATACCCATCCCGGCACCCTGCGGGTTGGCAGCAAGACCATTCGTGACCATCGCGACTACGGGGTGATTGATATCACCACCGTGCTCACCAAGAGCTCCAACGTGGGCACCAGCAAACTGGCCCTGGCCATGGAGCCGCTGGCGCTGCCCAACTACCTGGAGCGTTTCGGTTTCGGGCAGGCCACTGCCATCGATTTTCCCGGTGAAAGCAACGGCATGCTGCCATTGCGTAGCCACTGGCGGGAAGTGGAGCGGGCGGCGCTTTCCTATGGTTACGGTTTGAGCGTGTCTGCGGTACAGCTGGCACAGGCCTATGCAGTCATCGCCAATGACGGCGTCAAAGTGCCGCTGACTCTGAAGAAAGTTGCCAGTCAGCCTGCTGGTGAGCAGGTGCTGGGCAAGCCGGTTGCCCGGCAACTGGTGCAGATGTTGGAAACCGTGGTCAGTCAGGTGGGGACCGCCAGCCGCGCCCAGGTGCCCGGTTACCAGGTGGCCGGCAAGACCGGCACCGTGCACAAGGTAGTTTCCGGCGGTTATGCAGATGACAGCTATATCGGACTGTTTGCCGGTCTGGCTCCGGCCACCGATCCTCGCATCGTCACCGTAGTGGTCATCGACGACCCTCGCAGCGATGCCTACTACGGCGGTCTGGTTGCCGCTCCGGCCTTTTCCCGAATCATGGGCGGGGTGTTGCGGACATTGCATGTACCACCAGACAGACCCGAAGGGCTGCTGGCCGGCAGCCCGGATACGGAGGACCGCTCATGATGCGCCTCCAGCAACTGCTCCCCGAGCACAACCTGCCTGCCCAAGTGGCAGGCCTTGCCATTTCCGGGCTGCAGCTCGACAGCCGCCGCCTGCAGCCCGGCGAGGTGTTTGTGGCGGTACCTGGCGTGGCCAGTGATGGCCGCCATTTTATCCCTCAGGCTATCAGTGCCGGTGCTGCCGTGGTGTTGGCAGAGGCGGAGACGTTCTCCGTGGATCTGCAGCAGCCGGTGCCCTGCGTGCATCTGCCGGGGCTGGCGGGGCAGGTGGGTGATCTGGCCGCGCGCTGGTTCGGTGAGCCGGCCAGCCGTCTGCATATCACCGGTGTCACCGGAACCAATGGCAAGACCAGCATTACCTGGTTCCTGCGCGATGCACTGAATGCATTGGGTCACCGCTGTGCTCTGGTGGGGACCCTGGGGCTGGGACTGAAAGGGCACGAGCAGACCACCGGCCATACCACGCCAGACCCGATTACCCTGCAGGCCGGATTGGCGAACGTGCGTGATGCCGGTGCCGATACCGTGGCCATGGAAATTTCTTCCCATGCCCTGGATCAGAACCGCCTGGGCGGCACCCTGGTCACCACGGCGGTATTCAGCAATCTGAGCCGGGATCATCTGGATTATCACGGCGACATGGAATCCTACCTGGCTGCCAAGGCTATGCTGTTTACCCGCGACGGGGTGCAGCTGGCGGTGATCAACTGTGATGATCCGGCAGCACAAACCCTGATCGCTTGTCTGCCCGACGGGGTTCGCTGTGTCACCTTCGGCAGCCAGCAGGGTGCCACCGTGCGTTGCCAGTCCGTGCAATGCACCGCAGAAGGTATCGACGCGGAGCTATTTGTGGGCGGTACAGTGGTGCCGTTGAGTCTGCCCCTGTTCGGTCGTTTCAATCTCAGCAATGTGATGGCCGTGGCGGCCATTCTGCATGGCCAGGGTGTGGCCGCTGAGGCGCTGGGTGGAGCATTGGCCGCCATTACGCCCGTACCGGGGCGTATGGAACCGGTGCAGGCCGATGGCTGTCCGACGGTGATCGTGGATTATGCCCACACCCCGGATGGCCTGGAAAAAGCCTTGCAGGCATGCCGGGATCACTTTGCCGGCCGCCTGTTCTGTGTGGTCGGCTGTGGCGGTAACCGGGATGAGGGCAAGCGCCCGCAAATGGCGGCTGTAGCGGAAAAGCTCGCCGATACCGTGGTGCTGACCAGCGATAACCCGCGCAGCGAAGACCCGCAAACCATTATTGATCAAATGCGTGCCGGTCTAACCGGGGCGCAGGCGGTCCACGAAAATGTGGATCGTGCCGAGGCGGTTCAGGAAACCGTCAACAGCGCCCAAGCCGGCGACGTGATTCTGCTGGCCGGCAAGGGCCATGAGGACTACCAGGAAATCGACGGCGTGCGTTACCCCAGTGATGACAGAGAACTTGCCCGCCAGGCGCTGGCCGCCCAGGGAGGTGCATCATGATGTGGTTGTCGCAGATCGCCCAGTGGACCGGTGGCACCCTGATCGGGGAAGACCGCACAGTGAGTGCTGTGATCACTGATACCCGTGACATGGCGCCGGGCTGCCTGTTTGTGGCGCTCAAGGGCGAGCGGTTCGACGCCCATGATTTCCTGGCCCAGGCCGCCGAAGGTGGCGCCGTCGCCGCACTGGTGGACCGTGAGCAAAGTGACTTTGCCAGCGCCGTGCAGGTACACGATACCCGCCTTGGGCTGGGTCGCCTGGCCAGCGGTTATGCCGATCAGTTTACCGGTGAGCGCCTGGCGGTGACTGGCAATGCCGGTAAGACCACCGTCAAGGAGATGGCTGCCGCCATGCTGGGCGAAGGCACCCTGGCCACCCGTGGCAACTTCAACAATGACATCGGTGTGCCGCTGACGTTGCTGCGGCTGGCCGGCGAACACCGTTATGCGGTGATTGAGCTGGGCGCCAATGCCCCCGGTGAAATCGCCTGGACCAGTTCCCTGGCCAAGCCGCGAGTGGTGCTGGTGACCAATGTGACCGGCGCGCACCTGGAAGGTTTTGGTTCCATGCAGGGCATTGCCAACGCCAAGGCGGAAATCTTTGGCGGTTGCCAGGCCGGCGGTCAGGCAATCATCAATAACGACGACAGCTTTGCCGATTTCTTTGCTGGTGAGGCGGAAAAGGCTGGTCTTACCGTGATCCGTGTGGGCAGCCAGGCGCCCGCGGATCTTTACGCCGACACTATCCGGCTACATCAGGACCGGGTGGAATTTGTCCTTCAGCCGCTGGGCGAGACGGTGACAGTGCCGCTGCCCGGCGCCCATCAGGTCAGCAATGCCTTGCTGGCCTGCGCGGCTGTGCGCGCCCTGGGCGTAAACCTGGGCGAGGTGCTGCCGCGCCTGGCGCAACTCAAGCCGGTGCCAGGCCGCATGAATCTGCATGCGGTGGGTGATGGCGTGCTGGTGGATGACACCTACAACGCCAATCCGGGTTCCGTGCGTGTCGCCATCGACTGGCTGGCCGTGCAGCCCGCTCCGCAGATGCTGGTGCTGGGCGCCATGGGCGAGCTGGGTCCGCAGGCGCAGCAGCTGATCGAAGAGCTGGGTGGCTATGCCCGCCAGGCGGGGATCAGCGATCTGGTAGTGATGACCGGCGCCAGTGCGGCCGCCGAGGGCTTTGGTGAAGGTGCCAGGACGGCAGAGAACGATCAGCAGGCGGCAACCTGGAGTGCCCCGGTTCTGCAACAGGGTGGAACCGTGTTGGTGAAAGGTTCGCGCAGCGCCGGTATGGAAGCGGTGGTGCAGCGACTGATCCTGGGCGCAGGCCCTCACAAATCGAAACAGGGGGCACTCTGATGTTGCTATGGCTGGCTGAGCTTCTGGCAGAATTTCACAGCGGTTTCCTGGTGGTGCAGTACATCACCCTGCGCGGCATTCTCAGCGTGCTGACGGCCCTTTTTATCGCCTTCTGGGTGGGCCCGATCATGATCCGCAAACTGCAGGAAAAGCAGGTGGGCCAGGCCATTCGTGACGATGGCCCCAAGAGTCACCTGAGCAAGGCCGGCACCCCCACCATGGGTGGGGCGCTGATCCTGATTGCCATCGTCATTTCCACCCTGCTGTGGGCAGACCTGAGTAACCGCTTTATCTGGATCACCCTGGGTGTGCTGTTCGTGTTCGGCGCCGTGGGCTGGGTGGATGACTGGCGCAAGGTGGTGGAAAAAAATCCCCGCGGCCTGCCGGCCCGCTGGAAATACCTGTGGTTGTCCATCGGTGCTCTCGGCGCGGCCTTTGCCCTGTTCTTTACCGCCCAGAGCCCGGTGGAAACCCAGTTGATCGTGCCCTTCTTCAAGAATGTGGTCATCAACATGGGCTGGTTCTACATCGTGCTGACCTATTTCGTGATCAATGGAACCAGCAATGCGGTGAACCTGACCGATGGCCTGGATGGCCTGGCGATCATGCCGGCGGTATTGGTGGGCGGCGCCCTGGGCATCTTTGCCTATGCCGGTGGCCATGCGGAATTTGCCCCGTACCTGCAGATTCCCTATGTGGCCGGGGCCGGCGAGCTGGTGATTATTTCTGCCGCTCTGTGTGGCGCGGGCCTCGGGTTCCTGTGGTTCAACGCGTATCCCGCTCAGGTGTTCATGGGCGATGTGGGCGCGTTGGGCCTAGGCGCGGTGCTGGGTGTGATGGCGGTGATCGTCCGCCAGGAGATTGTGCTGTTCATCATGGGCGGCGTGTTCGTGATGGAAACCGTTTCGGTGATGCTGCAGGTGGGTTCGTTCAAGCTCACCGGCCGTCGGGTGTTCCGTATGGCGCCGATTCATCACCACTTTGAACTGAAAGGATGGCCGGAGCCGAAAATCATCGTGCGCTTCTGGATCATCACCGTAATTCTGGTCCTGGTGGGTCTGGCGACCCTGAAAATCCGATAGGGGATTGAGTTAACTTTATGGCGAAAGACGGGTTTGATCTGGTAATTGGCCTGGGAGTATCCGGGCGTTCCGTGATCCGTTATCTGACGGACCAGGGGATGCCTGTGCGCGCCCTGGACACCCGCGCCGAACCCGCCGGCCTGGAAGCGCTGCGCGCCGAATTCCCCAACGTGAAAATCCATACCGGCGGCTTCAAGGCCGGCTGGATGAATGACGCCAGCCGTTTGATCGTCAGCCCCGGCGTGGCTGTAGCGACTCCGGCCATCGCCGAGCAAGTCGTCGCGGGCAAGGAAGTGATCGGTGATGTGGAGCTTTTCGCCCGCGCCGCCAGTGAGCCGCTGGTGGCAATTACCGGTTCCAACGCCAAGAGCACGGTGACCACACTACTGGGACAGGTGGCTGAAGCCTGCGGCATGAACCCGGGGATCGGCGGCAATCTGGGCGTGCCCGCTCTGGAGCTGCTGGACGATCAGGCCCGCCTGTACGCCCTGGAGCTTTCCAGTTTCCAGCTGGAAACCACCTACAGCCTGAGTGCGGAAGTGGCGACCATTCTCAATGTGTCCCAGGACCATCTTGATCGTTACGCCAGCTTTGCCGATTACGTGGCCGCCAAGCAGCGCATCTATGATGGCTGCCAGGTAGCGGTGTGGAACCGGGATGACCTGGCTACCCGCCCCCCTGCCGGGGTGCCGCGCCAGATCAGTTTCGGCGCTCATCCGGAGGCGGATTACCGCCTGGACACGGAGAACGCCCAGTTACTGTGCCGTGGCGAGCGGCTGCTGACCCTGTCCGAACTGGCGCTCACCGGTCATCACAACGCCATGAACATCCTTTCCGTACTGGCCATCAGTGATGCCTTGTCCCTGAACCGTGACAAGGCGCTGGCCACAGTGAAAGCTTTCACCGGCTTGCCGCACCGCTGCCAACTGGTGGCTGAAGCGGGTGGCGTGCGCTGGTTCAACGATTCCAAGGCCACCAATGTGGGTGCCACCCTGGCGGCCCTGACCGGTATCGGTGAAAGCATCGACGGCAAGGTGATCCTGATTGCCGGTGGCCAGGGCAAGGGCCAGGATTTCTCGCCGCTGACGGAGCCGGCGCGTCAGTATCTGCGTGCCGGCCTGCTGATGGGTGAAGATCGCAGCACCCTGGCTGAGGGTATGTCCGCAGCGCCCTGCGAACTGGTAGCGGACATGGAAGCGGCTGTGGCCCGGGCCCATGCACTGGCACAACCCGGTGATGCGGTCTTGCTGTCGCCGGCCTGTGCGTCTTTCGATATGTATTCCAGCTTTGTTGCCCGTGGTGATGACTTCTCCGCCCGGGCCAGGGAGGTGTGCCATGACTGAGCGCATGATCCTCAAGCTGGATAACCGGGGCCTGGACAAGACGCTGATGTGGACAGCGATTCTGTTGGCTCTGGCCGGCCTGGTGATGGTCTCGTCTGCGAGCCTGCAGATTGCCGAAACCCGGCTGGGCGACCCCTTCTATTATGCCCTGCGCCACGGCATCTATCTGTCGCTGGGGCTGGCTGCCGGAGCCTTTGTGTATTTCGCAGTGCCTTTGGCGTTGCTCGAGCGGTTGCGCTTCTTGATGTTGCCGGTGGCGTTGGTGGTACTGGTGATGGTGTTCATCCCCGGTCTGGGGCGCACGGTGAACGGCTCCACTCGCTGGATTGCGCTGCCCGGCCTCACCATTCAGGCTTCGGAAATCGTCAAACTCTGTTTCGTCCTTTACCTGGCAGGGTATATCGCCGAGCGCAAGGCGGCCCTGGAAACCGAGTGGAAGGCCTTTCTGCTGCCCCTGGCGTTGCTTGGCGTGCTGACCATCTTGCTGCTGCTGGAGCCGGATTTCGGTGCCGTGGTGGTACTGGGCATCACCGCCATGGGCATGTTGTTCCTGTCCGGTGTACCGACCCTGCGTTTCTTGCTGATCGGTCTGGCGGCGGTGGCACTGGGCGCCCTGGTGGCCTTTGCTGAACCCTATCGGGTGGCGCGGCTGATGACCTTTACCGATCCCTGGGCTGATCAGTTCGGCTCCGGCTATCAGTTGACCCAGAGCCTGATCGCTTTCGGCCGTGGCCACTGGGATGGCGTAGGCCTGGGCAACAGCGTGCAGAAGCTGTTCTACCTGCCGGAAGCTCATACCGATTTTGTTTACGCGGTGATGGCCGAAGAGCTGGGCCTGATGGGGAATCTGGCGTTGATCAGCGGCTTTGTGCTGCTGGGCTGGCGCATCTTCCGCCTGGGTCACAGCCTGGAAACCCGCGGTCTGCTGTACCACGCCTATCTGGTTTATGGCTGCGCCTTCGTCTTGTGCTCCCAGGTCTTTATCAACCTGGGTGTGAACATGGGCCTGCTGCCTACCAAGGGCCTGACCTTGCCGTTTATCAGCTATGGCGGCTCTTCACTGCTGATCTTCTCCGCCATGGTGGGGCTGATCCTGCGCGCCGGCGCCGAAGCCGAGCAGCTGAAAGCGAGAGGGAGGGCGGCACGATGAGCGGCACCATCCTGATCATGGCAGGCGGTACCGGCGGGCATGTGTTCCCGGCACTGGCAGTGGCGGATCAATTGCGTGAGCGCGGTTTCCGGATCCTCTGGCTGGGCGCGGAAAACGGGATGGAAGGCAAGCTGGTGCGTCAGTACGGCTACGAGATTGCCGAACTGGCTGTATCCCGGCTGCGTGGTGGCGGACTCAAGCGCAAGCTCACCGCCCCATTCAATCTGCTGCGTGCGGTATTGCAGGCGCGAAGCCTGATCAGCCAGCGCCAGCCGCTGCTGGCGGTGGGCTTTGGCGGTTTTGCCAGTGGCCCCGGTGGCCTGGCCGCGCGGCTTTGCAAGGTACCGGTGGTGGTCCACGAACAGAACGCGGTGCCGGGGCTGACCAACCGGTTGCTGTCCAGCATGGCTACCGTGACCCTGGAAGGTTTTCAGGGCGCTTTCGGCAAGCAGGATGCCTGCTGGGTGGGCAATCCGGTACGCGCCGAGATTGCCAGCCTGGAAGAGCCGGCCCGACGTTATGCCCAGCACCAGGGTGGTCTGCGTGTGTTGGTACTGGGCGGCAGCCAGGGTGCGCTGATATTGAATCAGGATCTGCCGGAACTGCTGCTGGCGGTACTGGGCCGGGATATCCAGGTGCGTCACCAGTGTGGTGCCGGCCGTACCGGCGAAGCGGCGCCGATTTACCAGGCGCTGGGGCTGGATGCCCAGGTCAGTGAATTTATCGACGACATGGCGGAAGCCTACGGCTGGGCAGATCTGGTGATCTGTCGGGCCGGGGCCCTGACCGTGGCGGAAGTGGCTGCCGCTGGCGTGGCGGCCCTGTTCGTGCCGCTGCCTAGCGCGGTGGATGATCACCAGACATTGAATGCCCGCTGGCTGTCAGACCGGGGCGCGGCCCTGTTGCTGCCCCAGCGGGACATGAGTGCCGCCAGCCTGGCGGGCACATTGAAACCGGTTGCAGAACGCGGGCTGCTGGCGCAAATGGCGCAGCGTGCCCGTGAGCAGGCCGTGGCCGATAGCGCCGAGCGCGCGGCCACGCTGTGTGAGGAGGTGGCCAATGGCCGATAACGACAACATCCATATCGTGCCCGAGATGCGGCGTATCAGCGGTATCCACTTTGTGGGCATTGGCGGCGTGGGCATGTGTGGCATCGCCGAGGTGCTGGCCAACCAGGGCTATGCCATCAGCGGTAGCGACATCAAGGAATCGGCGGTGGTAGAACGCCTGCGCGGCCTGGGTGTGCGGGTGGAAATCGGCCATCGGGCGGACAATATCGACGGCGCCGACGTGGTGGTGACCTCCACGGCGGTGACCACTGAGAACGAGGAAGTGGCGGAAGCCCATGCCCGCCGGATTCCGGTGGTACCGCGGGCCCAGATGCTGGCGGAGCTGATGCGCTTCCGTCACGGCATTGCGGTGGCCGGCACCCATGGCAAGACCACCACCACCTCCATGACGGCGGCGATCATGGCGGAAGCGGGCCTGGATCCCACCTTCGTGATTGGCGGGCGGCTGAACAGTGCCGGCACCAATGCACGCCTGGGGCAGAGCCGTTATCTGGTGGCGGAAGCGGATGAGTCCGATGCCAGTTTTCTGCACCTGCAGCCGATGAGTGCCATCGTGACCAATATCGAAGCGGATCACATGCACACCTACGGCGGGGATTTTGCCCAGCTGGAGAACACCTTTATCGAATTCCTGCACAACCTGCCGTTTTACGGTGTGGCAGTGATGTGCGTGGACGATCCGGTGGTGCGCAAGCTGCTGCCACGGGTCAATCGTCAGGTGATCCGCTACGGCTTCAGCGAGGATGCGGACCTGCGCGCGGAGAACGTGCAGCAGCAGGGTATGACGACGTCCTTCCGGGTGGTGCGCAAGGAAGGCGAGCCGCTGGATGTGGTGTTGCACATGCCGGGCAAGCACAACGTACTCAATGCCCTGGCGGCGATTGCCGTGGCCGCCGATGAAGGCGCCAGCGATGAGGCCATTATTCGTGGCCTGAACCACTTTACCGGAGTGGGCCGGCGCTTTGATGTACAGGGCGAATATCACTTTGAAGGCGGTAGCGCGACCCTGGTGGACGATTACGGTCACCACCCCAGCGAAGTGGCTGTCACCATCGATGCGATCCGGGCCGGTTGGCCGGGCCGTCGTCTGGCAATGCTGTTCCAGCCCCACCGCTATACCCGTACCCAGGACCTCTACGAGGACTTCGTGGACGTGCTGTCCGGGGTGGATGTGCTGCTGATGCTGGAGGTCTACGGCGCCGGTGAAGACCCGATTCCCGGTGCGGATGCCCGCGCCCTGTGCCGCAGCATTCGCAAGCGTGGCCGGGTGGAACCGGTATTCGTGGATGATCCGGCCAAGCTGGCAGAGATTCTGGCCACCCAGCTGCAGGACGGCGATCTGCTAGTGACGCAGGGCGCCGGGAATGTGGGTGCCATTGCCAAAGAACTGGCTGAACAGGGAGGCGCCAAGCGTGGATAAGGTGCTGCTGAAGAAGCAACTGGCCAGCGTGGGCCGGGTAGCGGTACTGGCCGGCGGCAAATCCGCCGAGCGTCCCGTGTCACTGAAAAGTGGTGCGGCGGTTCATCAGGCTCTGCGCAATCTGGGGCTGATCGCCGAGCTGGTAGATCCGGCTTACAAGAGCGTGGATACCCTGAAGGGTTTCGATGTGGCCTTTATCGCCCTGCATGGCCGGGGCGGCGAAGACGGTGTGATTCAGGGCGTATTGGAGCATCTGGGCATTCCCTACACCGGCTCCGGAGTGATGGCCTCGGCTATCGGCATGGACAAGGTGCGTACCAAACAACTGTGGAAAGGCGCCGGCTTGCCGACGCCGGCGTTTTATGTGGCCGGCCGCAATGATGCCGAGCTGGGTTTCCCGCTGATGATCAAGCCGGCCCATGAAGGCTCCTCCATCGGCATGGCCAAGGCGGATAACGCCGAGCAACTGGCCCAGGCGCTGAAAGAAGCGGAAAAATTCGATTCCGATGTGCTGGTGGAAGCCTGGGTCAACGGCCCGGAATACACCGTGGCCATCCTTGGCGACGAGCCGTTGCCGGCGATCCGCCTGAAGACACCGAATGCGTTTTATGACTTTGAAGCCAAGTACCAGTCCAACAGCACCGAGTACCTGTGCCCGGCCGGACTGGACGAGTCTGATGAGCAGGCCCTGCGCCAACTGGCCCTGACAGCCTTCCGGGTAGCTGGCTGCCACGGCTGGGGCCGGGTGGATGTGATGCGTGACGAGCAGGGCAACTGGCAGTTGCTGGAAGTGAACACGGTACCGGGAATGACCGATCACTCCCTCTGTCTCTTATACACATCTCCGAGCCCACGAGACCGAGGCTGA
>OJCB01000609.1_pt1 | contig 13175 bp, 12 predicted proteins | sample 1591501 | NCBI WGS metagenome assembly OJCB01 (sample SAMN05416813, study PRJEB24817) | seawater metagenome | isolation source: Sea water | place: Canada:Atlantic | collected 2013-07 | reverse complement strand
TCGGCAGCGTCAGATGTGTATAAGAGACAGGAATTGTATGTCGGCGCTGATGACAAGACGGAGACTTTGAAATATGGCCCGGGAACCCGGTGCTTTAAATTCGCCTTCTTCCGGGATTCGACGTTTGAATCTCCTTACACAGGGGAAAACAAAGCTTATATCGACAATCTGGATATTGTTCCCGTTCCGGCAAGTGCCAGTCTGGCCGATGCTATCGATCTTTCCTCTTCTTTGGTCTATGGATTGAATTGGACCTCCCAGAGCGCTACGACTCACGATGGGATAGACGCAGTGGAAGCTTCCGGTCTCGCTGTGGAAGATTTCGAGACGATGTATGTAAAAATGCCGGACGATCCAGGCTTGTTGACGTTCTGGATGAAAACTTCGACTGAAGAAGATGCAGGTTTCCTCGATGCATTTGTCGATGGTGGCGCTATTGCTGAAGCCAGCGGTGAGCAGGACTGGAGACAAGTGAGTGTCAATCTGGGCCAGGGAAACGATCGGGTTTTGACTTTCAGATATTTCAGACAAAGTGACGACGGCGGTGAGCAAGGGGACAACGCTGTCTACGTAGATCAGATTGTTTTTCAACCGGGACAAACGAATTTCAAACCGGATCTGTCTATCAAGGCTCCGGGCAGTGGCTGGAAAGGGCGCAACCGATACAACGCCAGTGGTTCAGGTCAGATCGCAAAGTATCGCGCCAAATCAAGACGTCCTTCAGGGAAATTTAGAATGAGCTGTAGAAATTCCAGTCCCGAAGGAGACTCGATGAAGTTCCGCGCAACCAAGAGCAGCAGACACTTCCTGGTTCGGTATATTATTCGTTCGGAAGGGCAACTGTTCAATATTTCTGCGGAATTCCAGACAGGTAAATTCTCGACTCAAACGCTCAATCAGTTTCAGTCTCAGGGTTATCAGGTTTGGATTGATCGGTTCTTTGGAACGCAAAAGCGTTCTCAGTCTGTCAAAGTCCGTGCAATTTCCGAATCCGACGGCAGAAAAGTCGATGCAGTGAAGGCTGTCCTGAAAGTGAAAAGATAGGCTGTGTTGGTCTTCATTACCCCGGGGCCTCCTTATCCCAGGGATGCGATTTCTGAAATGAGCCCGGGGCCACGGTAGACCAGTCCAGTGTAAACCTGCACCAGGGCTGCTCCGGCCGAGAGTTTTGCTTCTGCTGCTTCCCTGCTCATCACTCCGCCGGAAGCAATGATGGGAATCGCTTCGTCCATGTTTGAACGAAGCGTCGCCAGGGCCTGAGTCGATTTCTGAAAGGCGGGACTTCCGCTGAGTCCACCGGCCTCTTTTGCGAGAGGGTGATCTTTTACTAAATCCCGATCAATCGTGGTATTGGTGGTGATCACTCCGTCGATGCCGGTTTCTGAAAAGACTTTCCCGAGTCCGGCGATCGCCCCTTCTTCCAGGTCCGGAGCAATTTTGATAACAATCGGAACAAGCTTTCCTCCGTGGGAATCCTTAATCTCTTCGCGTTTCGCTTGAAGTGAGATGATGAGGTCGCGGCAAGTGTCTTCGCTTTGTAAATCTCTGAGTCCCTTTGTGTTCGGGGAGGAGAGGTTGGCGGTGATGTAATCGGCTTTTCCGTAAACTCCTTCAAAGCATTTGAGGTAGTCCGAGAGAAAATCCTCATTCGGAGTATCGAAATTTTTGCCGATATTGATTCCGAGGATGCCCTGGAATTTTCGGTGTGATTTCTCCAGATTGGAAAGCATTCCGTCCACTCCCGGATTGTTGAATCCCATCCGGTTAATGATTGCCTCATGCTCTTTGAGACGGAAAAGGCGGGGCTTTGGATTTCCGGGTTGGGCGCGCGGAGTCACGGTCCCGACTTCGACATGGCCGAATCCAACCGCCCCGAAAGCATCAACGCAGGACCCTGTTTTATCGAGCCCTGCCGCAAGTCCGACCCGGTTGGGAAATTTCAAGCCCATCACCTCGATAGAGGAGTCAGCAGAGTCGGTTGATCGGTTTGCCCCCGTAAGAAGGGAGAGAATTCCCAATCGGTTGGCCAGATTCATCAAATCGAGCGTGACGTGGTGCGCTCGTTCGGCGTCGAGGGCAAAGAGGAATTTTCGGGCGATAGGATAAAAATCGGGCATTTCTGTATCTAAATACGCGGGGAAAGTGCTGCGGGCAAAAGGATTGATTGCTGATCGGGGAAAATCGACCGAAATTAGACGAGCTAACCGGAATTGAATTATGAACCGCATTGTTGTCGGAGCCGCCTGTTTGAATCAAACTCCCCTCGACTGGGAGGGGAATGTCGGGCGTTCGGTTTCCGCTATCGACGAAGCAAGGAACAGTGGCGTTGGCTTCCTTTGTCTGCCGGAGCTCGCCATCACTGGCTATGGTTGCGAAGATATGTTTCTCGCACCGGAAACGGGTGATCGGGCGCTAGATGCCCTTTTTGAGATCGCCGAAAGTGCAAAGGGAATGGTCGTGGCGGTCGGTCTGCCCCTGTGGTTTGAAAGTTCGGTGTTCAATGTGGTTGCCGTGATTTCTGATGGTGAGGTGATTGGTTTTGTCGCGAAACAGAATCTCGCTGGTGACGGTCTTCATTATGAGCCGCGCTGGTTCAAGGCCTGGCCGATAGAGAAAGTGGATACGATTGCGATTCGGGGAAAAGATATTCCGCTGGGGGATTTGGTTTTCGATATTGGCGGGGTCCGGCTTGGATTCGAAATTTGTGAAGATGCCTGGGTCGCAAATCGTCCGGGAACAAGGCTGGCCCGCAGAGGTGTGGATCTAATTTTTAACCCCAGCGCCAGTCACTTTGCGTTTGGTAAGCAGATGATCCGCGAGCGATTTGTTCTCGAAGGATCCCGCGCCTTCGCATGCGGGTATGTTTACGCGAACCTTCTCGGAAATGAATCGGGCCGGATTATTTTTGATGGTGGAACCGTCATTGCCGGCGGCGGAAATTACCTGGCGGAAGGGAAACGGTTTTCGTTTCAGGACTTTATTGTGACGCCGGCGACGGTTGATTTGAACCTGACCCGATTGCACCAGGCGAAGCAAGTGAGTCACACGCCCACTGTGGGTGAGGAGGACGGGTTCACGGTTCGGTCTGCATTTTTGCCGGAATGGAAGGGGCCGGTCGTGAAAGACACGAATGCTTCTTACGTGGAAGACCGCAAGGAGGAGGAATTTACCCGGGTGATGGCACTGGGCTTGTTTGATTACCTGAGGAAATCTTATTCCGGCGGATTTGTGGTTTCCCTGAGCGGAGGCGCTGATTCAAGTGCAGTTACCTGCCTCGTGAAGCTGATGGTGGATTTGGCGACCCATGAACTGGGTGACGATGGATTTCGGAAAAAGTTGAGTCATATCAATTTTGAAGATCGCGTTCCGATTGAGCGTTTGCTGACCTGTGTCTATCAGGCCACGCGGAACAGCGGCGAAACGACGCGCAATGCTGCCGAGACTTTGGCCAAAGCCGTGGGTGCTCAATATCAGGAATGGGATGTCGATGCACTGGTGGTCGGCTATCGCGAAATGTTGGAAAAAGGAATCAAGCGTGAGCTGACCTGGGAGCAGGATGACATTACGCTGCAGAATATTCAGGCCCGGGTCCGGGCACCCGGGATTTGGATGTTGGCCAATATTCGAAATGCGCTGCTACTCGCGACCAGCAACCGCTCGGAAGCGGCGGTGGGGTATGCGACCATGGATGGCGATACCTGCGGCGGGCTCAGTCCCATCTCGGGAATCGACAAAGCGTTTCTACGCCAGTGGCTTCGCTGGTTAGAGAAAGAGGGGGGGGAGCCGGATATCCAGCCGATACCGGAACTCGAAGTCGTCAATGCTCAAGCACCGACTGCAGAGCTCCGGCCGAGCGAGGAGAATCAGACGGACGAATCGGATCTGATGCCTTATCCCATTCTGGATGCGATCGAGAAACTGGCGATTCGCGACAAGAAGTACCCTGTAGAGGTTTTTCATCTCCTGGCAGAGAAGCATCCGGATCATGAAAAGGAGACGCTTCGCGGCTGGGTCGTGAAATTTTTCCGACTCTGGAGCCGGAACCAGTGGAAGCGGGAACGTTATGCTCCCGGGTTTCATGTCGATGACGAAAACCTGGATCCAAAGACCTGGTGCCGTTTTCCGATTCTCAGCAGTGGTTTTTCCAGCGAACTCCGCGAGCTGGAATCGCTGACTCTTTAAATAGTGGCTGCTCAATGCTGTTGAATTTCCAGTGAAACTCCTTGTAGGAAACACTGCTTTACGGTTTTCGGGAGTAGATTCTTTGGTCCTGTTCATTTATCGAAAACAAGCGTCCGGCTCTGCTGCACTCGGAATTGACGGTCTGAGCAAGACCTGAAATTGGTTAATATTTATTGAACATCCACTTTACTTTCGTAAATTTTCGTGCTTACTACAATTGGTGAGTTTCTGAAAATTATGAAGGTAGAGCAAAACGTGGTGCGTTTCGAAGCGAAAGACTACTTCAGTCTGTTGAGGCAGCGCTGGGTTATGTTCGGAGTTGGAGTGCTTGGAACTGCGGTTTGTGTCGTTGCTCTATTTACGATGGTTCCACTTACTTTCACCGGAGTTGCCGTTGTGAAGGTAATACCCACCGAATCACAGAAGCTGGCGCCACAGCAGGCTTCCACTTCTCCGAGAGCGGCCTCTCTGAATTTCATGAACACGGAGGCGGCGGCGATTCTTTCCCGATCCAATCTGGACGCGGTGGTGCAAACGCTGAAGCTGGAAGAAAAATGGGAAACTGAAACCCGGACGGAAGCTCGTGAGATCTTGCGAAGCAAAGTGAAAGTTGCTCCCCGTTCCCAATCCAATCTTGTCGACATATCGGTGAGAATGCAGGGCGGGAAAGAGGCCGCAGAAATGGCGAACGCCATTGCCAATCAGTTCATCTCCCGACGCAAAGGGGAAATCAGAACTCAAGCGTCAGCGATGGTGGCAGCCGTGGAGACCGATCTGGCCCGGCAGCAGGATAAGGTGACTGCTCTGAAGGATGAGGTCGACATGCTAAGGCTTGAGGAAAGTAAGGAAGTCGAAAAAATCGGGGAACTGGACAAAAATTATCTCATTCAGAAAAACCTTCTCAGTTCGATGGAGGCCCGGTTTCAGGGCGCAAATTATGCGAGTATTGCAGGAGGAAACCTGGGAACCGTATCTCTTGCGGAGTCAGCGGAAACTCCGACGAAAGCGGATGCTCCCGGAATCGCAGTTCTCAGCGCGATCGTTACCCTTTTGAGTATCGCCGGTGGAGTGGTGATCGCCCTTCTTCCTGTCTGTCTTTCACGTGGAGGTGAAGTGATCGGTCGGCTGGAGAAACAATTGAGCCTTGATCTCGTCACTTTTGTGAATCGTGGCAAAATTCTCATGCACGAAAATGAGGAATCGAGTCATGAAGATGCCGAGGCCTATCGGGCGCTCCGGACCCGTCTTCAGAAAATGCCTCTTGGTCCTTCGAGGATGGTGACAATGCTGGCCTGTAGTGAAGGCGAAGGCCGTTCCGAGGCGGTCATTAACGCCGCATCTGTTTTTGCTGATTCGGGGAAATCGGTGCTTCTGATTGACGGAGATTTGCATCGTCCTTCGCTTCACGAAGTCTTCACTGCTTCTCCTCATCCGGGATTGTCTGATTATCTTCGCGGCGAAATGCGGCTCGAGGAAACCGTCGTCAAAACGCATTATCCCAATCTCTGGCTGATGCCGAGCGGACCGGGTTGTGCGGATTCGTGCAGCCTTCTTGCGGGAAAGCGCATGATCGATCTAATCTGGGAGATGAAAGGCCGCTTCGACTATATCTTTGTGAATTCACCTCCGATCTTCGGTGCCTCCGATGCCATGGTCCTGACCGGGTTTTCCGACCAAACCTTGTTGATCGCGGATCACCGCAAGCATTCAGTTAAGGATCTGAAACGGGCCAAACGCACTGTCGAAATGTCCGGCGGGAAATTTTCCGGCCTGATTCTAAATACTCCGGCGCCGAAAGTGAATGCGAAAAAGAACGGCGGAATTTCTGCTGCAGAGATTTCCTGAGCTGGGGCTACTCATTCGTTAATCAGGAACGGCGAAAGGATCCTTTGCCTTGGGATCTGGATCTACAAAGTATTGGATCCGTTCTTTCCCGGTCATCTTCCGTTCTTTGATGGTGACCGCGCCCCCATTGGCGAGAAAGATGGCTGACTGATAGATTGTACCATCCCTGATATTGATTTTTCGATTAGAGTCGTGATCAATGTCGAACGCAACATGGACTTCCCAATACCAAAGCCCGGGTTCGAACATTCGTAGATCAACGCCAACAACCTTTGGAGGCAAATACTTGATTTGATCGGATCTACCAGGTTTCGGAATGACTGTCTTTGCCTTAGCGATTATCTCACTAAGTGGAGCCAGTTTTTTATCTTCAGGCTTCCAAGCCCATGAGGCGTCACGGTCGGATTTTTTGGCAAAATATTCACGTAGCAGGTCTTTGGTTTTGCCGTCACCGATGAGTTCACCGGGGATGGTATTACACACTACAAGGTCAGAATCTTCAGCAAGGATGGATGCCGAAAGAAGGTAAGGGATCACCAGCAGCGTAACAATGAAAAAGGCGTTGCCGGACAATTTTGATTTCATTTTCTGAGCCCGGGGTCTAATCCGATTTCACATACCGCCGCAGCTCAAAGTCCTCATCCTTGTGGAGGACTTCTTCGAGCGTAAAAGTGGATTCAAATTCCGGCAGATAGACATCTCCTTCATAAGGATGAAAAACGTAGCTGAGGTAAAACTCGTCGCAGAGTGGTAACATCTCTTTGAAGATCTGAGCCCCACCGATGACGAATACGGTGTCCTCTTCGTCGAACAAATCGAGCGCGGCGTCACAACCGGGCACGACTTCGAATCCTTCCGGTACGGTGTCGAGACTTCGGGAGATGACGATGTTCCTTCGCTTGGGAAGAGGGAAAGGGAGCGACTCCATCGTCTTTCGTCCCATCAGAATCGGGTGACCGAGTGTGAGTTTTTTAAACCATTTCAAATCTTCGGGCAGACGCCAGGGGAGGTCGCCGTCTTTTCCGATGACACGATTCGATGCCATCGCGACGATGGCTTTTAAGGTGGGGCGGCTCATACGGCAATGGGAGCTTTGATTCCAGGATGCGGATCGTATCCGACCAGTTCGAAATCATCGTAACTGAAGCCATCAATCTCGCGGATCTCCGGATTCAGCTTCATGATGGGAAGGGAACGCGGTTCGCGGGATAGCTGCTTCCGCGTTTGATCGAGGTGATTCTGATAGAGGTGCAGATCGCCGAAGGTGTGGACGAAATCGCCGGGCTTCAGATCGCAGACCTGCGCCATCATCATGGTGAGCAGGGCGTAGGAGGCAATGTTAAACGGAACACCGAGAAAGAGATCAGCACTGCGCTGGTAAAGCTGACAGCTCAGCTCGCGGGATTGCACATCGACGTAAAACTGAAACATGGTGTGGCAGGGAGGGAGCGCCATTTCATCGACCACATCCGGGTTCCAGGCGCTGACGATGTGCCGCCGGCTCTCCGGATTGTTTTTGATCGAATCGACGACCTTGGCGATCTGATCGATGCCGCCGGGATGATTGATCCCTTCCCACTTTCGCCATTGCCGACCGTAGACCGGGCCGAGATCACCGTTCTCATCCGCCCATTCGTCCCAGATTGAGACGCCATTGTCTTTCAGGTATTTGATATTGGTGTCGCCTTTGAGGAACCAGAGCAGCTCATGAATGATGGAGCGAAGGTGCAGTTTTTTTGTGGTGAGACAGGGGAAGCTTTCCCGAAGATCAAAACGTGCCTGAGCGCCGAACACCCCTATGGTGCCGACTCCGGTTCGGTCGTCACGTTTTTTCCCGTGAGTCATCACGTGATCTAAAAGTTCGAGGTAGGTTTTCATTAGGAGAATCGTGAGGAGGGAGTGGAACCGACGGCTCTGTCCAGTTGCGATAGAATATCGTCAACATTTTCGGAAATGAGGAGATTATTCGCGTCCGCAGCGGAAATGAAACCGCCCTCCACCTGCGTTTTCAAGGTGAAGGAAATCAGTTCATCGTAAAATCCTTCCACATTGATCAGGCCACTTGGTTTGTCGTGGATCGAAAGTCGGGACCAGGTCAGCATTTCAAAAAGTTCATCAAGTGTGCCAATGCCTCCGGGGAGTGAGATGAAGGCATCAGAGAGTTCAGCCATTCGGAGTTTCCGGTCGAGCATGGTCTCGACGATTTCCAATTTTGAAATACCGGGGTGTCCCAGTTCCTTATCGAAAAGATAAGTGGTGATTACACCAGTGACTTCACCTCCTGCTTCAACGCAGGAATCGGCCATAACTCCCATCAGGCCGACACTACCACCGCCGTAGACGAGGCGAATTCCGCGTTCCGCCAGAGTCCTTCCGACGAGGCGTGCAGTTTCCTCATACCTCGGGCTGGTCCCGCTGAGAGATCCGCAAAAAACACAAATGGACGAGATTTTGTCCGGCATACTCGTAAATGGCAGCTGATAGGCAGGAAATGCAAACAGTTCCTTTTTGCTCCGGTGCGAAATGTTACCGTTTTGTGAAATTGCGTACCTCAATCGGGTTTTTCGTGGAAGATTCGACTTCGCGTTGTTACTGTTACGCTATGGTAGCCAGGCAGTATTTTTTTGAAGGCCGAGTCCAGGGAGTCGGCTTTCGCTACGCGACAAAACAAATCGCGAAGGGCTTCGATGTCGTTGGCTGGGTTCGGAATCTGGATGACGGCCGCGTTGAAATGAAAATTATGGGCGATGAAGAGGAACTGGACGAATTTATTGAAGAAATGCACGACAGTCCGCTCGGGCATCACATTCAGGAACAGGAACAGTTCAATGTGCCGCTATTAGAAGAAGTGAAAGGGTTTTCCATTCAGTAGGTAATTTCATGAGTATTCCGGCAGTCGAGGTCAAAAATTTAACCAAGGTTTTCCGAACCGGGCTCTACAAGGATTATGTGGTGGCGGTGGACAATCTGTCCTTCGAGGTGAAGGCGGGAGAGGTATACGGACTGATCGGTCCCAATGGTTCGGGGAAGTCGACGACGATGAAGGTCGTTCTCGGGCTGATGGCGGCGAGCCAGGGGGAGGCGAAGGTCTTCGGTCTCGACAGCGGCGACATCCGGGCAAGGCATGAGATCGGATTTCTTCCAGAGAATCCCTATTTCTACAAGCACCTGACCGGGACGGAGACGCTGAAGTTTTACGGAAAACTTTGCGGGATTCGGGGGAAAGAATTGAAAGACCGCATCGCGGAACTTCTCGAAATGGTCGATCTGGAAAATGCGGCGAAACGCAGACTGGGTGGGTATTCCAAAGGAATGTTACAGCGGATCGGATTGGCTCAGGCTTTGATTCAGAGACCGCGACTGGTAATTTTGGATGAACCGACTGCAGGAGTTGATCCGATGGGTTCCCGTCAGATTCGAGACCTGATTTTGAAACTGCGTGACGACGGGGTGACCGTATTCCTTTGCTCCCACCTTTTGGAACAGGTGCAGGAAGTCTGCGATAAGGTGGGAATTATTTTTAAAGGTCGGATGCGTCGGGAGGGTCCGCTGGAGGAGTTGATATCGATTGAAGATCAAACGGCGATGACTTTGGAACATGCTTCTCCTGAATTGCTGAAGTCCATTTCCGAACTCGTGGAAAAAGATGGTAAGGCAAGGCTGGTGGAAACCGGACGTCCCCGAACCACCCTGGAAAGATTGTTCATCAGCATCGCGACTCAGAAACACAAAGCGTCAAAAGATGAGTAAAGAATCCGCAGAAAAAGAAGAAAGGATCGCTCCGGCAGATCGCAAAGTGCCTCTCTTTTCGCTGGGGCGCGCCTGGATCATTGCCAGAGGGACGGTGACGCAGTTGATTCGGATGAAGACGCTGTATTTCCTGCTGGCGTTTGCTCTGATTATCGTAGCGTTCGGAAATTTTAGTTTGGGCGGAACTGCCGCCAAAGAGTTGTCGACTATCAAAAGGGCCTGTTTCGGTGCGATGGACAGTTTTGCCTGGATGTTTGCGATCATTTCGACGGCCTTATTGATTCCCCGCGATCAGGAGGATCGAACGCTTTACACGATCTTATCCAAGCCGGTTCGGCGGATGGAATATCTCGTCGGAAAACTGATCGGTGTGTTGGTGGTTATCGGCGTTTTCCTGGCGCTGATGTTCGTCGTTACTTCTATGATCCTGATCGCCCGGCAATCGTCCTTTATTGGAGACGAGCTGTCAGCCATGGATCAGAACTCCCGGATGAGTCAGGAGCAGCGAATTGCTCAGATCGAATTCATCCAACGTCAGGGGTTCCGGTTTGAACTCGGGATTTCGGCGATCGCTTCCTTTTTAAAGGCGGCCGTGATCGCTTCGGTGACGATTCTTCTTTCCACTTTCGCTTCGAGTTCCCTTTTCACCATCGTGATCAGTCTTCTCGTATTCCTGATCGGGCACTTTCACTCGCTGGCAAACAGCTTTTACAAATATCACTCAGGCGACAACATCATCGTTCAGATGCTCTTGAAACTGGTGAAAATCCTCATTCCGGATTTCCAATTGTATGCCTTCAGTGAAGGAATTGTGATGGGCGGAGCCGTCATCTATCCGCTCGTTTGGCAAATGGGACTGATCACCGTCGGCTATCTTGTCGTTTTTCTAATGCTCTCCGCTCTGATCTTCGTCGACAAGGAATTTTAGCCGATGAAATTTCTTCTCAAAAAGATTCCCCGTTTCGTGCTGGTTCTCGTGGCACTGATGATTTTCGGGCTAATCCGGGCTCCGTTTGAGGAACGGGTTCGTGACGAGATGATCGAAGCAAAGCTACTTCTGCCACCCCCGGCTCAAGACACTATCGAAAACCTGAGCCAATCCGCATTGATGGCGACCCTGGGCGGGCTACGGTCTCTCGCTGCTCTGTATCTTTCTCTGGGAGCCTTCGAGCATTTCAGCAACAAGGACTGGGATGAATTGCGGAATTCCTATCTCATTATTACCAGTATGGAACCCCGCGACGAAACTCACTGGGTCTCGGTGGTCTGGCACCTGGGAATCAATGCGGCGGCCAATATGGAGATCGATCGAAATCTGCCCATGTTTGAAAGGAAGCGTCGCTTCAATGAATACGTGACCGAGGCGGTGGCACTGGCAGAGAAAGGGATTGCTCAGATTCCTGATTCCGCTGCGATTCGGGTTCAGTTGGCCGAGGTTTATCGGGAAAAACTCAAAGATCCCTGTGCGACCGCGCAGACATACAAAGACATGGTCGGCCTGCCCGGGGCACCGGGATATGCGATTCGTTTCTATGGCTATTTTCTGGCGGACTGTCCGGGTAAGGAGCAGGAAGCCTATGATCATTTGATGAGCCTCTACCAAGTCGAGAAACACCGAAAAAAAGGAACTCTTCCCATTAAGATTCGAGAGTTGGAGGAAAAGTTGAAGATTCCTCAGTCAGAGAGAATTCCGCCGGATCCTCGCAGCCGAAGAACCCCATCTGAGAACGGAAAAACCGTTCTTCCCGGAGGAATCGAATTGCGATAACGCACCTTTTTCTTCCCTATCGTTGCGAAAAGTCTTATCTATGGTTAGTTCGCTTTCTTTTCCGGCCTCCCATTAGTAGAAGACCGGTTACTAGCTGGGAATGAAATACGCAATTTTTGGAGATATTCACGCAAATCTGGAGGCCTTTCTGGCTGTCCTGGAAGACGCGGAAGACCAAGGTTGCACAGATCATGTCTGTGTAGGTGATATCGTTGGCTACGCTTCCGACCCCAGCGAGTGCCTTCGCATTGTCCGCAGTCTGGATTGCCCTGTGGTCAAAGGGAATCACGATGAGGAGGCTGTTCTTTCCACATCGCTTGAAGGCCTCAATCCCCTTGCGAAGTTTGCGATGGAATGGACTCGCGAGCAGCTGAATGAAGATGAGCGGGAATACCTGACAAATTTGAAACTGGTTCGTCAGGTTCGCGATTTTACGATCGTTCACGCGACTCTCGATACTCCCGGCTCCTGGACCTACGTGACAAACAAGTTCGATGCGATGGCGAGCTTCAGTTATCAGTTCACTCAGCTTTGTTTTTACGGCCACACTCACACGCCCCGCATTTATGTGAAAGGCGACAGTGTTGACGCGATGGAAGACACCACTGTTAACCTCGAGATGGGGCGTAAGTATTTCATCAACGTCGGCAGCACCGGGCAGCCTCGCGACGGGGACTGGCGCTGTTCTTATGCTATCTACGACGTTGAAAATCAGGAAGTTTCGATTCGCCGCCTGAGGTATGATATTCAAAAAGCGCAGGACAAAATCATCGACGCCGGGCTTCCGGAAATGTTGGCGCATCGTCTTGCTCTCGGGAAATAAGGAAGAGTGAACGTCAACGATTGCGACCGGATCCTCGTGATTAAGCCCAGTTCGCTTGGCGATATCGTTCATACCATTCCCGCCGTCCTCGCCATCCACCGAACGGTTCCAGGCGTGGAGATCAGCTGGGTCGTGAACACTGAGTGGGCACCCTTACTCGAAGGGCTTTCGTTTCTCACACACGTAATCCCATTTCCACGAAAAGAATTCAGAGGTCCATCCGGAATTCTGGCAGCGAACCAGTGGGCCAACCGGGAACTCAAGCCCCTGAAGCCCACTTTGACGATCGATTTTCAGGGCTTGCTCCGAAGTGGATGGATGACCTGGAAATCCGGGCCGGAATGCTCTGTCGGATTCGACAAAACCAGAGAGGGTGCCCGACTTTTCTATGATGTGAAAGTACCCGTGGAAAACTGGAAGGGGACGCATGCTGTGGATCGGTACATGGCGCTGGCGCGGGCCTGTGGCATCACTCCCTCTTCCCAAACAGAGTTTGAGTTGCCGAAGGGAGAAGCTCTCGATGGACTGGACCTTCCTGAAGCTGACCCGTGGATTCTTTTGCATCCATTTTCCCGCGGGGATGGAAAATCATTCACCGTAAGCGAAGTCATTGAATTCTGTCGGGAGTCTGCTCCGTATCCAGTCGTCCTCGTTGGTGCAGGAGGACCCGAACTCCCGGAGTCGCTGCCAGAAAATGCCTGGAATCTGATGGGGAAAACCAGTCTGGGACAGCTGATTTCAGTGATTCGTAAGGCATCATGGACCGTGAGTGTGGACAGCTGTCTCTTATACACATCTGACGCTGCC
>OJCB01000605.1_pt1 | contig 13197 bp, 8 predicted proteins | sample 1591501 | NCBI WGS metagenome assembly OJCB01 (sample SAMN05416813, study PRJEB24817) | seawater metagenome | isolation source: Sea water | place: Canada:Atlantic | collected 2013-07 | reverse complement strand
AAAAGCGGAAGAATCATGAGAAAAGACACATAAGAAAATTAGTGACATGTTTCAAAACAGTCTCTATGTCCTATTATCTAAAAAAAGGGCTCCACTTTTTGGCTCAAGTAGATCAACTAATATTATAGAAAAGATCCTCCAATTTGCGGAGGAAGTTAAATTACATCCTTCTATACAAAATTTTCTTTTCCGCATTCACGTTTCTACTACAAACGACCTTTTCTTATACACCCCATTCTTCTCCCCAGCTCCCCAGTACTGACATAAGATTCATTTTTTCATCCCAATCATTGATTATGTATAAGATCACTGTATTAAACTTATGTTTAATGGCTTTTTCTTTTGTGTCAAGCGCACAAACTATCGGAGAGAAATATCAATTGCCAGAAGAGGCAGCTCAACTTAGAACAGATGGGGTTTATCACCTTCCTGCATCTCTGTTGCCCAACGGACGAGACGACCTTAATGCCTATTTACGTTTTTTCCCAGATGGAACATTCATTATTTTCCATTCTCGTCTTACACCTGATGAGAAACCACAAAATTTCCAAATCAATTGCAATTACCAAAGGATAGAATCTGCAACAGCGCCATTTAATAAGGACTTCACCTTAAAAACAAATAATGGTATCTCTCGCGCTAAGATTAATTACGGTGATGACTTCCTGCTATTGGAAATGGACGTCAGGAAGGATGTAATAGCTATGCAATTAAAGGCTTATAACAGTAAAGGCAAGAAAATTGGCAAACCCTCTGAGCTGATTGCACCATTCCACCCGATCGAATGGCCCGTGTCCAGGATAATGACAGGAAGAAGATAATACGGAAATAGTAATGAGCTAGCCCAACTTGCGTATAATACCCGGGCTAGCTCATTAGATTTATTGCTTGATAATACTTCGACTGATTTGCGCTTTTCCGTTTGATAATCGTACAATATGCAGTCCTTTTTGTAAATCGTTGGCGGCTAAACTGATGCGCTGTTCTCCTTCCAACAATTGCTGTTGCTGAGATCGTACTACCTGTCCCTGCATATTAAACACCTCTAGTAAATAGGTCCCTTGCTCTACATCGTTCAATAATAAATCGATTTGCGACGAAACAGGGTTGCCTAGAATTTGCATGCCAAAAGCTACGGCTTGAAAATCAGCTAAAGCACTAACCGTAGAGAAACTTAGTGTTAGTGGGTTTTCTAAAAAGATTCCATTATCGCCATTGGTACTTCCGCTTCCATCTGATGCATTACCACCTACATAGAACCGAATATCACCAACATCTTCTTGCGGAGCTGTCCAGTCTAATAAAAAGGTGTTCTCATTACTCGTTTCACTTTGTTCTACATATGTTCTATCATTAATCGTTGTCAAACGTTTCCCCATCCCTGGCGCTGCAAAACTGCCTATTTCTACATTATCCATACCATTTAAAGCTACGGCTTGAAAACCATAGCCACTGGGTGTTCCACTAGTAGCATCAATCACGATACTAAGCTTATAGTCTTTACCCGGTTGATAGGTTGTCACAATATCACTACCGTCCAATACTTCCACTTTAAGCGTTGGAGCAAAAGTCCCGCTATTATGACAGGAAGCACAAGAGCCACTTCCCACCGGAGAGCCCGTACGATCAACACCTTGTTGGGCTCCGGCCCCTCCAGAATTACTGAGAAAAAATACGGACATCAATAGGCTAGCAAAAAGTACATAGGTAAATTTCAATTTCATATTTCTTAGTTTTAGGCTTATAAGGAGAAAACGATGTAAGGTGGATTACCCCTACATGAATAAGCCAATATTAAATGTTTTGTACTCTTTTTCAGACAGAAGCTTACATTTATTTAGAAGATGTCTTACATTTATCAAACGACAACTTAAAGAAGCAATAGATGAACAAAGCGCTTGACATTCTAGTAGAGAACGGTTTGAGAAAAACAGCCATGCGTCAAGGTGTTCTAGAGATTTTTCTAGATAGTAATATGGCTATATCCCAACAACTCATTGAAAACTCCTTAGAAAAACAGTTTGACAAGGTAGATCGCATCACTATTTACCGCACGCTAAAAACTTTTGAGCAAAAGGGGATTATCCATAAAGCCATTGATGGTACACACACGCCCAAGTATGCGTTATGCCTAGATGATTGCACGGAACACGAGCATCATGATACCCATGCGCATTTTCATTGTGATGATTGTGGTCGGACTTATTGTATAGAAGAAGTTGAAGCGCCAAAGATAAAAGCACCGAAGGGTTTCAAAGTGAAATCAACCCATTTGGTGATTAATGGGCTTTGCAATGATTGCAGTAGTTAGAATGCGTTTAATATAAATAACAGGAGAGTCGATACTTTTGCGTCCAATTACCTGCCAGGACATTTTTTACATCTCTTCCCCTTTTTGTATTTCTTACAACATTTCTTTTTGACGTTCTTATGCTGTACAACTTGTAGCGGGAAAGGCAAGCGAATAGGCATGTCAGCTTGCAAGTCGATCAATTGTTCATTGTTATTATGCATCCTACCCCAATTATAAAGGTGAAACCTTATTTTTATTTAGACAAAATCTAGTTAGTGCAAAAATAGGCCTAGTTTAGGCTTTATGCAATACCTGATGTTGGCATTAGGCATACCTAATGTTGGGTATAAAATGGTATATGGATGGAAATTTAGCGTTTACTAACGCGCTGAGTAGTTATAATCTTGTTTTTAGGGCCTAAGAATTGAATGAGGTACATTCCTTTTGGTAAATCTCCCACAAAATATTTTTGACCGCTTACATAATTGTAACGTTTGAGCGCTCGGCCAATCATATTAAAGACTATAATTTCTTTTACTTCCTTATTGTTCTTGATACTAAAATGGTTAGTAACCGGATTAGGAAAAACCTTGATTTCAATCTTTTTAGACGGAGTATTAAGGGCGAGTCGTTGATTGGAGGCCTGAGAAAAACCTATTGCAGAAAAACTTAAAAAAAACACAAATAGTAGTAGAGCTTGCTTCATGTAATCCGGTATTACGGGATGATAAATCGGTTGTAAAAAATACATTTTTGGGATGTATACTTGCAAATTAAGCTTTTATTGCCAATAATTCAAGCTAAGCAGGGGCTCTTTAGCGAAATTTTAACACTTCTCACATACTAAAACAGATGACTTATTTTAAAAATATGTTTTTTTCAGAAAAACAAACAATTAGCTTGTTTATTAGCATTATTTTTCAAGTTTCAACCTTTATTTCAAGTGAGAAATGTTAACATTCACATTTTCAAATAGTTGTTCAATGGTAGTCAAAAACACATCCTAAGGCAAATATTCACTTTCTGTAATATACCCAGGCTGTTTTTGAACGAATAAAGATTTCTCTATGAAAAATGTCTTCGCTATAGCAGCGTCTTAAAATAAGCTGCAAAGTCTTCCACACTCATCACTCCTTTATCCCCTTCTCCTTGCTTTCTAACAGCTACCATTTTGGACTCCACCTCTTTTTCTCCGATGATCAACATGAACGGAATTTTCTTCAATTCTGTATCTCGGATTTTTCGGCCAATTTTCTCACTCCTATTGTCAATCACCCCTTTGATATCATGCTTTGCCAGTGCTTTCTCCACTTCCTCCGCATAGTCATTGAATTTATCACTGATCGGCAGAATAGCGAATTGTTCAGGCGTAAGCCAGAGTGGAAATTTACCCGCTGTATGTTCTATCAGAATACTCATAAATCGCTCCATAGAACCGAAAGGAGCCCGGTGAATCATAACTGGACGGTGAGCTTGATTATCAGCTCCGATATACTCCAACTCAAAGCGTTCGGGTAAATTATAATCTACTTGGATAGTTCCCAACTGCCAAGAGCGCCCCAAGGCATCTTTCACCATAAAATCTAGCTTGGGGCCATAAAATGCAGCCTCCCCTAGTGCTGTTACCGTTTCTAGGTCTACTTCCTTAGTCGCCTCGATAATGGCTCGTTCTGCTTTTTCCCAGTTTTCTAATGAGCCAATATATTTACTAGGATTTTCAGGGTCTCGCAGAGAAATTTGGGCAGTTACCTGCTCAAAACCCATTTTAGTCATGACCAATTTAGTCAAGTCTAACACATTGAGAAACTCTTCTTTTAACTGATCATTTGTACAGAAGATATGGGCATCATCTTGGGTAAAACCACGAACTCGAGAGAGTCCATGCAGTTCACCACTTTGCTCATATCGATAAACTGTTCCAAATTCTGCGATCCTAAGCGGTAAGTCTTTATATGAATGTGGCTTGTGTGCGTATATCTCGCAATGGTGTGGGCAATTCATCGGCTTGAGAAGGAACTCTTCTCCTTCTCGAGGCGTGTGAATCGGCTGAAAACTATCCTCACCATACTTTTCATAATGTCCTGAAGTGACATATAAATCCTTCTTGCCTATATGAGGCGTAGTCACCAATTTATATCCTCTTTTTTCTTGTTCTTCCTTCAAGAAAGCCATTAAGCGATCGCGCAAGGCATTCCCTTTTGGCAACCAAATAGGAAGTCCCTGTCCTACACGATCAGAAAACATGAACAGTTCCAATTCCGCGCCCAGTTTTCTATGGTCTCTCTTTTTGGCTTCTTCTAGTAGTTCGAGGTAAGCCGTCAATTCCTTTTGCTTAGGAAAAGTAATACCATATATACGAGTCAGCTGTTTCCTCTTTTCATCACCCCGCCAGTAAGCACCGCCTACTTTCATCAGTTTGATTGCCTTAATTTTTTCAGTATTCGGGATATGAGGTCCGCGACATAAATCAACAAAATTACCTTGTTGGTAAAAAGTAATCTCGCCATCCGTTAAGCCATCAAGGAGTTCCAGCTTATACTCATCTCCCTTTTCTTCAAAATAAGCTATAGCATCCGCCTTGGAAATCTCCTTCCGCTCAAAATCATTCTTTTGACGAGCGAGTTCTATGATTTTATCTTCAATTTTCTTGAAGTCTTCTGTCGATAAAACACGATCCCCCAAGTCGATATCATAATAAAAGCCATTCTCTATCGCAGGGCCGATTCCAAATTTAGTACCTGGGTAAATCGCCTCCAATGCTTCAGCCATTAGATGAGCAGAGGAATGCCAAAAGGTATTTTTCCCATCATCATCATTCCAAGTAAGCAAAGACAAAGCTGCATCTTCTTCAATAGGTCGGGTTGCATCCCATACCTCTCCATTGACTTTTGCAGAAAGTACATTCTTCGCTAGCCCATGGCTAATTGACTTCGCAATATCAATAGAGGAAACCCCTGCCTCATATTGTTTTACATTGCCATCCGGGAAAGTTATATTGATCATCATTACTAAATTTAGAACCTTCACTGGTCATTGCTAGCCATCATTTATTCACTTTTAAAGCCTAATAAGTTAGCTAGCAGCAATCAGAAAACTATAAAAAAATACGGTTAGTGTTGTCTACAAGTATCCAATCAGATTAGTTCCAGACAAACTATTCAAAAATGGGTGCTAATTTAGGCTTTATTCAGCAACTATTGAAGCCTATAAATAAGTTATTTACATAATCCCTTTTTCTACAAATTTCGGACCTCATGCCCAATGGTTTGTAAGTTGTAAATGATAAACACGAACCTCTTACCTCATTTTGCAGATAGAAGTCCAAATAAAATATTTAATTTTTACCTAATATAAGTAAAGCCAATTACTATTTAATAATCAACAAGTTATACTAAAAAGTAAACTTCCAAAATGCAATCACATGGCATTTAAATCTTACTTTTTTTTGTGGTTGAATTTAAAGTTGGCCCCGTTTTTGATTTAGGGGGTATAGAATTATTTCAATGCTATTATCCAGCCAAATTAATTAGCAGACCATTCTTTCCAAAACAAATGCAACGGACTAGACTATCGTAGTTTCGTCAAATCTTTTCTACTAACCTATGGGTCATTGTGACCTAAAACTCGTTTTGCTATGAGACAGCGTTTCGTGTATTGGTGGTACTTTGGTACCATTGGGCAGCCCTATGCTGCAACCCAAAAGTCCTTTTCACAAGCTAGATTCCCCCAGATTGGAGGGATACTGGTGCTCTCAGTATTCCTTTTCATGGGCCACTCAAAGGAGTTTCACCTTGATGCGGCAGCTTCCTCAGCACTTATGCCAACTATTTATCTTGGTGATGACCCCTCACAACCGGCTCCCTGTGGATGTCTCAACAATGGTACTACGCCTTCAAATGGTCAATTTAGTACCCTACTTAGCATAGAAGCCCCGACCGGCCAAACCTGGGCCATTATTGAATCCGAAGGCTTATTTGCAGATAGCAGTCCAGATCCCCCAGCCATTCCCATCCCTATATTGGTAGGGACAGTAATCCCTGAAGTAAGTGATGGTCTCTATCAATTGGCGGTCAGACATGTAGAAGATATTGGCTTTTTAGTGGTTGCCAATAATGGTACAGATCCTGACTTAAAAGCTGCCGCCACTTGTGCGTATCCAAACCCTGAATTTGTCAATCTAGCTGATCAATACTGTATTACTAGCCTGCCGATTACATTGGAAGCGGATATAGACGGTGCAAGCGGAAGTGGTACTTTTCAAATAAATGATATAGAAGCTGACATCTTTGATCCATTTGCCTTAGGAGCAGGAACGCATGAAGTTACTTATACCTTTGATGCGGGAGAAGCTACGTCAGGCGATTCCACAGACCCCGGCTGTACCTATACCATTAGTAAAAAAATAGAAGTATTAGACATCCCATCGCTGGGTGCTAATCTAAGGGTACAAATACCACTGGGACTAGACTGTTCCTCCACCATTGTTCCTGATATGATATTGGAAGGAACTTATCCCTGTATTGATACTGATTACGTGGTGAATATTATCAATAGTGACGGTGTCCCAATCGGGAATACGGTGACCGAGGAACATGCCGGTCAAATATTAATGGTGAGTGTAAGTACAGTGATCGGCGGTTTTTCTACCATGGGAAGTATCGAAGTCATTGATAACACCGCCCCCCTTGCTAGTTGTGCGGATGACCTTCGACAAGTCTCAGTTCAGCGATCCGTACAATTCCTAGAAGGGGATTTAGCTAATAGCGATCCCACTTTTATCCCCGCTAATTTTTCCTGCTTATTGGACCAATTAGAATCAACAGGAGGGTTTCATTATTTCGATTTAGATACCTTACGACCTGTTGAGAGTGATTTATACACTTTTGAATTCATGGCAGATTTTGGAACTGGAGTAGGAGGCCTTTACTTGGATAAGTTCAATACCTTTAATGGGCCTTGCCAGGGCTATGCCGCCTTGGGGGCTGCCCTTGAAGAGGATAGTCGCTATTTTGTGAGTGAGGATGGTGTCATAGGATTTTCGACCTACCTTGAAGCGGGTAAACTATATACGCTCCTAACTACTTCTGCCAATCCAATGATCGAAGGGGACTACTCCTGGGCCATTTATGGTGCGGAAGGAGGCCAATTGGAAAATCTACTCAGCTCACAAGAAGAACTCTCTTTCCCACTCTACTGTGAAGATTACCTGTCTGTGCTCGACAATTCCGAGAGCTTAGTCTATACCGGAGTGCCCGAAGCTTCCGATAATTGTTCGGAGGTGAGTTTCTCTTTCGTAGATGAACTTATACAGAATGGAGACTGTGGAGAATCATTGATTAATCGTCAGTTTACAGTAATGGATGAAAATGGAAATTCAGCTACTTGCGGTCAGAATATTTTCTTCAGTCCGCTAAGCCATGATGATATTATTCCTCCATCAAAGTTTTATACGGTCCAATGTGACGAGGACTTCTCAGTAAATGATGAAGGTAACCCTACGCCCGATTATACAGGGTTTCCTATGATTAAGACGTTTAGTGGAGCTTTTCGATTGGATCCAGACTTCTGTAATCTAACGGCTACCTATGATGATCAGATGGCCATGACAAACTGTGGTGGTTCGCGGGTATTCAATCGACGCTGGTTCTTTTATGATCAGTGTAACCCCGCTAATCCTGTATTCTATGACCAAGTGATCTTCATCGAAGATAATGCCCCGCCAAAGGTCGACGCCAACCTAGAAGGTCTGACCTATGAAACCAGCGCACTCCATTGTGAAGCCACTCTAACGATACCCTTACCAGAGGTAACCGATAACTGCTCAGACTGGCAAGTCCTCACCGAAATCATTGCCACAGATGACTCGGGCGAGGTTTTGGCGACTATTCCGGATGGCAGTGATCGGGAGGTAACTATCCCTTTGGGCTGTCATACATTGAGGTATAATGTGATGGATGACTGTGGAAATATAAACATTGCCAATTTCACCCTGTGTACAGAAGATGATCAAGAACCGGTAGCCATATGTGATGACAACTTGATTGTATCTCTTGGGGGAAGCGGCCTAGGTTTTATTGATGCTGTTGATGTAGACGAGGGGAGTGAAGACAATTGTGGGATTGACCGTATGGAAATAAGACGAACCTACACAGCAGATCCCACTACTTGCGACTCAATAGCGGCTTTCCGGACAGAATGGGGAGAACAAATCGAATTTACTTGTTGTGATGCAGGGGCAATGGTCATGGTAGAATTACAAGTAACCGATATATTCGGTAATGATAACCGATGCATGACTTTTGTCTCTGTTACCGATAAAGCGGATCCTGATTGCACACCTCCAGACGATGTCGATATTAGTTGTACCCTTTTGCCAGCAAATTTTGATCCCACTGACACCTTGCAGTTGATGGACTTATTTGGCCATGCTGAAGGAGAAGACAATTGCAGCAGCTTTACCATTATGGAGAAAAGCCCCATTATAAACTTAGATGATTGCGGGGCAGGTACGATTGAACGCCTATTTGAAGTCACGGATGAATTCGGGAATATATCCTTGGATGAATGCAAACAAACCATCTCCATCACGGCTTCTCCTGGCTATCGCATTAAATTCCCTAAAGACATTTTCCAGGAATGTTCTGATCCTATAGTAGACACCTTAGAAATAATCAGAGAAGGATGCGAGTCATTAGTTATAAGTTTTAAAGATGAAGTATTTCAGACTTCAGAAGCCTGTCGAAAAATTTTCCGAACATACCGAGTAGAAAATCAATGTATTCACACTGACTCCTCCGATCCGGTAGTCATCGGGCGAAATGAGGACTGCGATAGTGAAGAAGGCGAAGAAGCTGTTTGGTTACTCATAGAGAATGATACAGCATTTGTTGACCGAGACCAGGATAGAAATAATAACATTCCTAGTGCTAATCAAATAGGAGATGATTGTTCGGGACAGAACCCGGCTGGCTATTGGCGTACACTTCCCTCTACCGGTTATTGGGAATACACGCAGGAAATACTGATTTTTGATTTGACAGCTCCAGTCATCACCCCTTCTACGGATAGTCTGTTTTGCAGCGACAATGCTGACAATTGTACCGGCTTTGTGGATTATCCATTTTCGATTACAGAAGGCTGCTCTCCAGAGGGAACGAGCATTAGAGCCTGGATAGATAATGGAAATGATGGTAGTCTTGATGACGAAATTTTGCCCGAAAACATCTTAGGTATTTTCCCTAATTATCGAATCACCGGACAATTCCCATTAGGTGTACATGCTTTTCAAATCGAAGTGACAGATGGTTGTGATAATAGAACCAGTACACAGGTATCGTTTGAAGTCATCGACTGTACGATAAGCACTCCTACTTGTAGGCTTCCATTTTCTGTAGAGGTCATGCCACAAGATCCTGTTATTGATGCGGATGGCGATGGCGATTTAGATCTGGGTGCTATTTCCATTCTGGCTACTGCTATTTTGACATCTAATGTAGATGATTGCACTGGCCCTGTCCGTTTTTCCATTCATAAAACCATAGAAATAGAGGATGGCCGAGAAATCCCAGATCCGAATGAAGAAGCGATCGTTCTTACCTGCGATGAAGTAGATGAAAGGGTAGAAGTACAGGTTTACGCCTGGGATAGTGCCAACAATCCATTATCCATGCAGCCCGATGGATCAATAGGTGGCCCCAATTATAGTTTTTGTACCACAACGATCACCTTGCTAGACTCCGACGAGATATGTAATCCGAGTCCACTAGCCGCCATTTCTGGTGAGATCATGACTGCATATGATGAACCCGTACAAGGTGTCATGATGCAAATCAGGGATGATATGCCGATGTATGGCCCGACCAATATCAATGGCTCTTATAAAATGGATGATCTAAGTCCTGATAGTAGCTATCAGATTCGTCCCGAAATGGATTATGACTTTAGCAATGGTATTTCTACGATCGATTTGATCATGATTTCAAGACACATTTTGGGTGAGCAACGTTTGGATTCTCCTTATAAAATCATTGCGGCGGATATCAATCGATCTAGTAATGTCACCACCTTCGATATCATTTTGCTGAGACAGCTCATCTTGGGTATTGAGGCGACTATTCCTCAAAATACAAGCTGGCGTTTTATAGATGCACTGTATGAATTCCCCAATCCAGCAAACCCCTGGACTGAGACCTTTCCTGAAGTAATCCAAATTGAAAACCTGCAGGACCATCAAGAAGGTGTGGATTTTATAGCCATCAAAATCGGAGATATTAATGGAAATGCCTACCTCAATGAATTGCAAAATATTAATCCTCGAAGTACAGCAGGAACCTTCTTTCTGGAAGTGCAGGATCAAACATTAGAAGCTGGGCAAACTATCAATGTACATTTAGGTAGTAGCCAACTAGAACAAATCATTGGTTTCCAAGGCGCACTACGATTTGATCCCACTGCCTTACAATTTGAGCAATTCCAGCCTGGTTTGCTAACATCAGAGAGTATCAATTTAGGGCTAACAAATGAAGGGCTCCTACCTATCAGTTGGGATAATACCAATACAGAGGCTCAGGATACTGAAGATTTATTTACCCTGTCTTTCCGCAGCCTTCAGAAAGGGAAGCTAAGCGATTGGTTGACTATGAGTGATCGGATAACGCCGAGGGAAGCCTATCAAACTGGCGGGGCTTGGCAAGGAGTAGCCTTAGAATTTTCTACCACAAGAAAGATCGATGAAATTGACACTTTCAAGTTGCTACAAAATAGGCCCAATCCCTTTAGTCAGGAAACTGTGATTGGCTTTTACTTGCCACACGCAGGAAAAGCAAGCCTACGGATTTTTGACATGAGTGGTAAACTGCTGAAAGAATATCAAAATGATTTTGAAGTCGGTTACAATGAAATCGAAGTAAACGCGAATGAACTTACGACACAGGGCTTACTATACTATCAGTTATCCTCGCAGACGTATAGTGCTACCCGGAAAATGATTATCTCAAAAAGAGATTAAAAACTAAAAGCGTGTAATAATAGTGTTTCAAATGTGTGTATCGGCGTGGAGAAGCGATTTTTCTCCGCGCTTTTTTTATTTCCAAACCCCTTAGTTCTTTTAAAATAGTTTGGTAATTCCATAAATACCTACCCATGCAATAGATAATACACTTACCCAAAAGATAATATCATAAATCTTGTTGGGCCTAAATCGCTCCGGCGTCTGTTTATAACGAAAATGTAGGGCGGCAAATACTACGAGAAAAAGAATAAGAGACCCCACTATTCCTCCTGTAAGCACCATCAAAACGGGCATTTCTATAAAGAGAAAAAAGGAACCCCAAAGTATAGGAAAAACCCAAGCCAAGATAGCAATGGATTTTTTTCTTTGTTCTAGATCGAAAAAGTCTATCCAGCCGATTTGTCCAAACACGTCAGAAAACTGGCGGGTCCAAGCCGCTAAGGCGGCGAATAGCGTAGAAAAAAGGACAATGAATGATCCCAACATGAAAGCGGTTTTGGCACCTGGCCCTAAGCTTTCCGTGTAGAGGCTTGACAACGTTTCCACCATTTCATACCCCTGTGGAACCTCTCCTTGTGCATGTAAAACGGCTGCTCCTAGCAGATAAAAAGCCGCTGTCACCAAGGTATAAACGATCATCGCCAAGATAGCATCCAGGTACATCACCTTCATCCATCCTTTGGCTCTTGCTTCATAGGCCTCTGTGTCCTCAGGGGGGCCAGTCTTGGCGGCGTAGCCTTTTTCTAAACACCAATAGGTATAGGCAATGATCTCATCCCCTCCTACCCCTGTGATGCCGAAAGCACCGAAAGCAACAGCTACAGCCTCTTTGGGTAAACTGAACTGGAGTCCTGTCTCAATATCCTCCCATTGAATCGCATAGGGCGTCGCATTCAAAAAATATAAGGATACAAAGGTAAAGACCGTAAAAATGGCGATCATTACCAATGAGAATTTCTCAATGAAGCTGTAGTATCCTCTAAATATCATGAGCGCTACGACTACCGCGATAACAGCTACCCAAACGGCTAATGGAACAGCCGGAAATGAAATACTCAGGATAATAGCTACTCCCCCCAGTACTCCTCCTACTTGTAGAATTTTGATAACCATCAACAAGAAGAACATCCAAACAATCCACTTGGCTTTTCCCACTTTGGGTCCAGGCAACTTATTAAAGGATTGCATCGCCGTTTCTCCGGTCATAATAGTATGCCGACCAAATTCCAATTGTACAGCGACCTTGACCAGGCAACTGACCAATATGACCCAAAAAGTGATGAACCCAGCTTGGGCGCCAAGGGTGGTTGTGGCAATGAGTTCTCCCGACCCAACAATGGAGGCAGATAGAACAAAGCCAGGTCCAAGAAATTTTAATTTTTCTCGAAATTTGGTAGGTGGTGCTGCTATCCGATCTCTGGACAGCAAGTATGGATCTTGTTGCATAAAGTTGGCTTGATAAGCGATATTACTAAATTCTCAGGGAATTCTCCTCTTGAGAAGTGTTTTTTACTGCGCTTTTCAAATTATGCAAAAGATAAATTGGTTGGCTAGTGAGGATAAGCAATCCACGATGGACCTAGGATGTAGCTAAAAAGGAAGGCGTATTAGGAGTGTTTACTATGTCTGTCTAAGAGGTAACTTGGATGCATAAAAGGTAGGAAAACTGTTGCGGGGTACGGGTATTTGCTAGGAAGCTGTTAAAAATGGCACCCCGCAACAGTTAGAGAACGAATCCATAAGGGCATTTATCCTTTCTAGTTGTTTACACCTTCTGGTTTTGTTTCTTCGATGGGTTCTTCCTCTTCTTCTTCCATCGGTTTTTCTATCTTGAAATGAATAGGACTGTCTCTTATACACATCTCCGAGCCCACGAGACCGAGGCTGATCTCGT
>OJCB01000602.1_pt1 | contig 13235 bp, 13 predicted proteins | sample 1591501 | NCBI WGS metagenome assembly OJCB01 (sample SAMN05416813, study PRJEB24817) | seawater metagenome | isolation source: Sea water | place: Canada:Atlantic | collected 2013-07 | reverse complement strand
GAGATCAGCCTCGGTCTCGTGGGCTCGGAGATGTGTATAAGAGACAGCCGCTGGTCATCTGGATGGCGGCAATCTGATAGCGTTGCACCGTCATTCGAATATCCCCTCGGTTTCTTTCACCTGTGGGCTGCTCCAGTTACCGGTTACCCGGTATTCCATGGTGGTGGTCTTGTCGAGCCGGTCGCCCCAGATCCGCTCCACCACAAAAATACCCGCACAGGCGGCCGGCCCTGCCAGACAGCCCGCATACAGGTTACTGGACAATGGCAGTGTCACCTCCATGTTGTGATCCAGGGTTTCCTTTTCCAGATCAATGGCACCCTTGACGCGAATCGCGGCTGAGGGCGAATCAATGGCCAGATTGGATGTAGCCACCCGGGGGCCATCAATGGAGAAGTCGCCAGTAATGCTGTCGCAGCTCATGCCCTTCTTGTACAGGTCCGAGAAATCCAGCCGTAAACGCCGCTGGATCGTGCCGATATTGAGAATACCCAGCAGGCGCAGGAATGAGGTTTTCGTATCGGTATCCGGAATCCGGCATTCCCCGATATCCACCTGGGTCTGCCCCTCCAGGGCCAGATAATTCATATTCAACGGCCAGTCTGTCCAGCCAAGCACAACTTGCGCGCGGGCATCATCGGACTCGATCAGTGCCGGCATACCCCAGGCGTTCAGGGAGCGGCCAAGATTGTCCGAGGACAGGCTGCCGTTGAAGCGGCTGTAAGACTTGCCGGCCTCCTCGGTCCAGTCCAGCGTGCCCTGAAAACGGCTGGATCGCCAGCGCCCGTCCAGATCGGAAATACGCACGCCCTGTTTCACCGGTCGCACCTTGCCTTGCCACTGGCCGTAGTCCTCACCGTTGATAACGATACTGTTGAAATCCGCATCCAGCGGCGGCAGTGTCAGCGGCGACACCGGTGCGGTTTCCCCGTCATCGCCGAGCGCCCCCTCGGGCAGCTTCAGATTGAGGCGGGACACCGACATGGCCAGCGGCGCCTCACCCCGGGCGGTGAAGCCATCCGGAATGCGCACAGACCCGGCCACCGCACGGCTACTCAGCGCCATATCCCAGCCAGCCGCCGCCGGCAGCACAGAGAGCCGGGTATCGGCTACCTCCATGCCAAACAGATCCAGGCGATCCACCTGCAGGCTGACCTTGCTCAGGGAGGCATCGGCGGTAGCCACCCCACCAACACTGCCAGCATTCAGTGAAGGCATCAGCCGGTTGCCGATAAAGTCGATCCAGGGCTCCACACTGGCGTTAGCCAGCCGGCCGCGTACCTGAATCCCCTCGGCGGGCACCTGCAAGGTGCCGCTGCCCAGCAGCAGATCACCACGCACGCGCTTGTCGATGCGAAACGCCCCTCGCAGCAGCCCGCCGTATTCCATGTCCAGCGCCAGACGTCCGCCCGGATTACTGAGCCGGATATCCAGCGGTCGGGTTGCCTGGGCAGACTTGCCGAGCGGCGCCGGTGCATCCACGGAAATCCCTTTCATCGACGAGGCCGCTCGCAGGGAAAACGGGGTGCCCTGCCAGGGAATCTGCACAGTCAGCCCCAGCGGTAGCTGCCCGGAGAGAGGCTTCAGCCAGGGAAAGCCCAGCCAGTTTGCCGCCTGCTTCATGGGCAGGCTGCCATCGAGCTGCAGGCGGCTGCGGCCATCACGGGTCAGCCACTGGCCACCGAATTGCCCCCCCAGGGCCCGGGCCTGCAAGCGGTCGATCTGCATGCCATCACGCGAATGAAAATAGACCGGTGCCGAGGCCTCGGTTACCTGCAGTTTGCGCGGCGTATTGTTAAGAGTGGCATCGTTCACCTGGGCATCCACAATCACCACCGGTGTGCCGCTGCCTTTTTGCAGGGGAATATCCAGCAACAGATACCCCGCCATGCTGCCGTCTCGGAAACGCCAATCCAGCAGTTCTTCAGGGAGCTGTTTACGCAGGGGGGTATCCTGAAACAGCGTATCCAGATCCTTGACTGGCCCTCGAGCCCGACCGGAAATAATCAGCCTCGGCGTCTCGCCGGTGGCAAAATCCGGCACATCAACGTGTACGTCCTGCAGCTCGCTACCCAGCAATGTCCCGCTGCGAGCCAGCCCGCGAACCTGGCGGCCGTTGATCAGCACATCCGCCGACACGTCGCTGGCTACCGGCCAATCCGGCAGAAAAGACAAGCGCACATCGCTGGCCTGATAACGCATCTGCAAGGTGCGATCCTGCTGGCGGCTCTTGTCGATTTTCACCGGCCCCTGATAAAGAATCTGCCCACGCTGCAGATGGCCGCCCTGGATGGCTTGCCCGAGCCAGCCGGACAGCCCCTCGGGTAACCGCTTGAGCGGCATGTAATGACTGGCGCGGGCGCCGTTGCCTTCGTAGATTTCTGCCGCCAGGCGCAATTGCGGAATCTGCTCGGGGCGCAGAGTGAGCTGCATGAGCGCCTCACCATGGGCATCCGGATTGACCACGCGCAACCGCCCGGAGCGCACCAACAGCTGCTCGCCATCACGCCGCCAGTCCAGCAGCCCGCTGACCTGGCCACCCAGGGCATGGTCATAAAGCCGCGGAAATTGCAGGCTCAGATTGTCGCTGTGCAGATGCGCCAGCCCTTCGGAAGGACTGCCCGACACCCAGCCGGAAAGCCCCTGTACACCGGGTATCCGGTCCTGCGCCTGGCTCGACAGACCCGTGAAGCGCAACTGGAATTTCTCCACTTGCCGGGCACGGCCCTGCACATAAACACCATCCAGCAGCCCCCGTGGCGCCTGCACCGTCAAACGTTCACGGACCTGTTGCAGGTTCTCGGGCACAGCAAAAGGCCACTGCTGAAACTGCTGACTGAGCGCATGGAGAGGCAATTCATTGCCCCGGAACTGCCATTGCCGCTGCTCCCCCTCGGTCTGCCAGCGCAGCGCCAGGTCTCCCAGGTTGAGGGTGCCGGCCGGCGAATCACCGGCCAGGCCGGTCAGGGACAGGGTCGCCCGCTCGCCGTCCCGAACCAGGGCCAGCCGCGCCGACAGCTCGGTCATGGGCCAGTCCTGACCGTTCTGCTGCAAGGTCAGGGCAGGGAGATTGAGATTGATGCGGGCATCATGGGGCTGCCCCTGTTTCAGGGTTGACCACACCTTCAGGCGGCCATCCAGGGCTGCCACCTGCACCGGCCAGCCGAGTTCCTCAGGCAGCCACTCATGCAGCCGCTCGCCCTTGAGGCTGGCGTAGAGATCCGCTTCCACCTCTTGCAGGGAAAACGCATCGCCATGCAGATGAATGCGCGCCTGCAGGGACAGGGGCCGATCACGGGCCTCCAGATTCAGCGCCAGCCGGTGCTCATCCCCCCGATTGATCAGGGTGGCTTCCAGCTCGGAGGCCGCCAGTGGCGGCATACCCGGCCACTCCATGGACAAACGGGCATCGCTGATCACCAGCAACTGCTGGCGGTAAAACAGGGTGAGGATACGCTCCAGCGGCGGCCGCTGCTCCGGGTCATTGCTACCCAGCGCCTCCAGGCCACGCAGACGGATACTGCCATCCTCGCCGCGCACCAGATGCAGCTCCACCCCATGAATGCGCAGCTCCTTGAGCACCAGATCCCGGTGCAACAAAGAACGGAACACGTCGATGCCCAGCACCACCTCGTCCAGCTCCAGCGCGGTATCGCCTTCCGGGGCCGGCAGGCGAATCTGACGGGCCACAAACTGGGGCACCAGGCCGGACATCTTGCCGTCCAGCTCGGCGATGGTCAGCGGTGTCTGGATACGTTCTTCAAAGAGCACTTCCAGTCGTTCGCGATAATCCGGTACCAGCAGCATCAACTGGCGGCCGACCACCACATAGGCCGCCATCAGCAGCAGCAAGGCCACCGTCAGCCACCAGAGGGACGGATAAAGTCGATGCCAGCGATTGGGTCGGGTCGAGGCCATAGTCAGTTGGTTTGCCAATAACGAATGCCGACCTGATCCAGCAGTTCCACCATCTGTTCCAGCGGCAGGCCGACTACCCCACTGTAACTGCCCGTCAACGAGGCCACCAGCGCTGCGCCCAGCCCCTGAATGCCATAACCTCCCGCCTTGTCAGCGCCTTCGCCGGTATCCACATAAGCCTGCAGGTGCACCTCATCAAGATGGCGGAATTGCACCCGGGTAATGGCGTACCGTACCTCCAGCTGTCCCCGGTGCGACAACGCCAGCGCAGACATGACCTGATGCTCGTTCCCGTTGAGAGCCTTCAGCATGGCCAGCGCCTGTTGCTTATCCGCCGGCTTGCCCAGTATCTCGTCACCCAGCACCACTGCTGTATCAGCCCCGAGCACAGCGCCGAGCGGCTGGCCATGGGCTGCCACCGCACCGGCCTGGGCCTTCTCCCGGGCCATCCGGCAGACATACTCCAGGGGCGGCTCCTGCGGCAACGGGGTTTCATCGATATCCGGAGCGGGCAGCACGGAAAAGGGAACAGCAATCTGCCGTAGCAGCTCTGCCCGACGTGGCGAACCTGAGGCGAGGTAAAGAATCATAGGATCAATTAATAATTAATAGTTAATAATGAATAATTAACGTCACCAGAGCGCGACTCCAAAGCTGTCTATTTGCTTCCGTGCCAGATTCGCGTCGTTATTAATTATTCACTATTAATTATTAATTGGTGTTTATCGTACTAGAAAACGCAGCTGCACCCAGCGCAATAGCGCACAGACCGGACGCCAAAGCACTGCGCTGGTCAGGGAAGCATAAAGAATGGTGTAAGGCGGATACAGGGTACGGCCCACAGATTCCTGCACCAGAAATGCCAGTAGGCTGACGGTACCCACCAGCAGGAAGACCACGGCACACTGCTGCAGCGAGGTAAATACCCGCATGCGCTTGTAGGCGGCCAGCATCACAAAGGCACCCAGCGCGTAGGCCAGCCCCCATTGCCCCAGCGTGGTACCCACCAGCACATCGTGATACAGGCCAACAAAGAAGCCCCACAACACACCGATGCGGCTGGGCAATTCCAGCACCCAGTAAACCAGCACCAGCAGCATCCACTCCGGGCGCACCCAGTTGACGCTTTCCGGTAGCGGTACCACTTCCAGCAACGCGGCGATCAGCAAGGTGACGATAATGACACCGGTACCGGCGGGACGATCATGCATCATTGACGGCCTCCGGATCAGGTACCGGAATCAGGGGTTTCTCTGTTGGCTGCACCAGCAGCACATGGCTGGCCCGGTCTACCCGGGCGGTGGGCCGGGCGGTTATTTCCGCGAAAGGTGCACCGGACTGGTGGCGCACGGTGGTGACCGTGGCCACGGGATAGCCGCGCGGATAACGCTGGCCCAAGCCAGTGCTCACCAACAGGTCGCCCTCGCGGATGTCCGCCGTATCCGGCACGTAGAGCAGCTTGAGCCCATCGGACTGACCGGTGCCGGCGAGTACCGCACGCACGCCGTTGCGATTCACCTGTACGCTCATGGCGTGGCTGGCATCGGTGACCAGCAGCACCCGGGCGCTGAGCGGCCCCGCATCCACCACCTGACCGATCAACCCCTGGGCATCCAGCACCGCCTGCCCCCGGGAAACCTGATCACCCCTGCCCTTGTTGATGACCAGTTCCTGGCGGTTCGGATCCGGATCCACGCCGATGATCTCGGCCACCAGCACATTGGCATCCAGATCCGCCGAGGAGTTAAGCAACTCACGTAGACGCACGTTTTCCGCTTCCAGCACCGCCAGACGCTGAACCTTCTGTTCCAGAATCAGGGCCTGGCGCTGCAGGCGCCGGTTTTCATCCATCAGGGAGCCGCGGCTCTGGGTCTGTTCGGACAGCCACTCACTGGAGTCCACCGGCAGGTGGGCCAGATAATGAATAGGGGCGGTGAGATAGCCGAGCACATGCCGCACGGGCGCAGCCCAGGGGGTGCGCTGGTCCAGCACCATCATGATGATGGCCAGAACCAGCGCGATCAGCAGTCGGTAGGTAGGATTGGCCGGGGCAGCCATGGGCGATTACCCCATGGCCAGCATATCGAAACCCTGGCTGTCCATCAGCTCCAGCGCCTTGCCACCACCACGGGCCACACAGGTCAGAGGATCATCGGCGACAATCACCGGCAAACCGGTTTCTTCGCTGATCAGCCGGTCGATATCACGCAGCAAGGCGCCACCACCGGTAATCACCAGGCCACGCTCGGCGATATCGGAGGCCAGTTCCGGCGGCGAGGCTTCCAGCGCGTTTTTCACCGCATTGACGATGGCCGCCAGCGGTTCTTTCAACGCTTCCAGGATTTCCTCGGAATTCAGGGTGAAGCTGCGCGGCACCCCTTCAGCCAGGTTACGGCCGCGCACGTCGATCTCGCGGATCTCGGAACCCGGATAGGCGGTACCGATTTCATGCTTGATACGCTCGGCGGTGGATTCACCGATCAGCGAGCCGTATTCCTTACGCACAAAGGCCACAATCGCTTCGTCGAAACGGTCGCCACCGATACGCACGGACTCGGAATAGACCACGCCGTTCAGGGAAATCAGGGCAATCTCGGTGGTACCACCACCAATGTCCACCACCATGGAGCCGCGCGCTTCCTCTACCGGCAGACCGGCACCAATGGCCGCAGCCATGGGCTCTTCAATCAGATAGACATCGCGGGCCCCGGCGCCGTAGGCGGAATCCTGGATAGCCCGACGCTCCACCTGGGTGGATTTGCAGGGCACGCACACCAGCACGCGGGGCGCCGGCGGGAAGAACCCGGTGTCGTGGACCTTCTTGATAAAGTACTGGAGCATTTTCTCGGTGACATCGAAGTCAGCGATCACCCCATCCTTCATGGGACGGATGGCGGTAATGTTGCCGGGAGTACGGCCCAGCATGCGCTTGGCGTCGGCCCCCACGGCAGCCACACTCTTCTGGGCGCCATGGTGACGAATGGCCACCACGGACGGCTCGTCCAGGACGATGCCGCGGCCACGTACATATATAAGGGTGTTGGCGGTCCCCAAATCGATGGACAAATCGGTGGAGAACATCCCCCGAATACGCTTGATCATGGACATCTCTGGCGTGTTTCCTGAAATTTTCGCGAAAAAACGACACCGGGCGGGAAAAAACCGGGCATCTCACAAGATGGCGCAACTCTAGCAATGGCAGGGGCATTGGGCAAGCTGACACTACGGCTTTTACGCTGGTGGGCAGTGGCCCCGGACAGGCGGTCTATGGTACTTTTTGCGGCTTTCCAGACCCGCATTAGCTTATCTCTGCCCAGCGCAGAGAATCCCAACGGAGAGAATCATGGCCATTGATTCCAAGGTGGTAGCCCAGGTGGCGCATCTGGCGCGCCTGAAAGTGGATGAATCAGACAGCGGCGCCCTGTCTGACCGCCTCAATGACATTCTTGCCATGGTGGACCAACTGCAGCAGGCCGATGTGACTGATGTGGCGCCCATGGCCCACCCGCTGGACGTCACCCAGCCCCTGCGTGAAGACGAAGTCAGCGAGCCCAACGTGCGCGACAAGGCACTGGACATCGCCCCCGCTGCCGAAGACGGCTGTTTCCTGGTTCCCCGGGTGATTGAGTAAACAGGTGATGAGCAACGCCATGCACAACAAGACACTGACAGAACTCAAGGCCGGTCTGGCTGCCGGGGACTTCTCCTCCCGGGAGCTCACCGAGCACTTCCTGGCCCGCATTCAGCAACACGACGGCGAGCTCAACAGCTTCATTTCCGTGACCGCAGAGCAGGCACTGGCCCAGGCGGATGCCGCCGATACTGCCCTCGCGGCTGGCAACGGCGGCCTGCTCACCGGCCTGCCCATCGCCCACAAGGATATCTTCTGCACCGAGGGCGTACGCACCAGCTGCGGCTCGAAGATGCTGGACTCCTTTATTGCCCCCTACACTGCCACGGTGGTGGAAAAGATGGCCGCCGAAGGCGCGGTGATGCTGGGCAAGACCAATATGGACGAGTTCGCCATGGGCTCTTCCAACGAGACCAGCTACTACGGCCCGGTGAAAAACCCCTGGGACCTGGAGCGGGTACCCGGTGGCTCCTCCGGTGGTGCCGCCGCCTGCCTGGGTGCACGCCTGGCCCCCGGTGCCACCGGCACCGACACCGGCGGCTCGATTCGCCAGCCAGCGGCCCTGAACAACATTACCGGGCTCAAGCCCACCTACGGCCGGGTGTCCCGCTGGGGCATGATCGCCTTCGCCTCCAGCCTGGACCAGGCTGGCCCCATGGCTCAGAGCGCCGAAGACTGCGCCCTGATGCTGCAGGCCATGGCTGGTCACGACCAGCGTGACTCCACCAGCCTCAATGAAAAGGTGGATGACTATCTCGGCGCCCTGAACAACGACATCAGTGGCCTGACCATCGGCATCCCGGAAGAGTTTTTCCCGGACACACTGGATGGCGCCATCGCCGACAACAGCCGCGCCGCGATTCGCGAACTGGAAAAGCTGGGCGCCAACGTCGTCTCTGTATCGCTGCCCAGCATCAAGTTGTCGGTACCGGCCTACTATGTGATCGCCCCGGCGGAAGCCAGCTCCAATTTGAGCCGCTTCGACGGCGTGCGTTTCGGCCATCGCTGTGACGACCCGAAAGATCTGGAAGACCTGTACAAACGCTCCCGCTCCGAAGGCTTCGGCGACGAAGTGAAACGCCGCATTCTGGTCGGTGCCTACGCCCTGTCAGCCGGCTACTACGATGCCTACTACCGCCGCGCCCAGCAGGTCCGTCGCCTGATTCGTGATGACTTTGCACGCGCCTTCGAAAAAGTGGACGTGCTGATGGGCCCCACCGCTCCGGAAACCGCCTTCAAACTGGGCGCCAAGAAAGACGACCCGGTGAGCATGTATATGGCCGACGTGTTCACCATCGGCGTTAACCTGGCCGGCCTGCCGGCGTTGTCCATGCCCACCGGTTTTATCAATGGCCTACCCACCGGCACCCAGGTGATCGGCAACTATTTCCGGGAAGGACAAATCCTCAACGTGGCGCACAAATATCAGCAGGCCACCGACTGGCATAAACAGGCACCCGCGTTTGGAGGTGACCAATGAGTTGGGAAGTCGTGATCGGTCTGGAAATTCATGTCCAGCTCAACACCGTCAGCAAACTGTTTTCCGGCAGCAAACTGTCCACCGGCGCCGAGCCGAATACCCAGGCATCATTGGTAGACCTGGGCATGCCCGGCACCCTGCCGGTGGTGAACAAGGAAGCGGTGCGCAAGGCCGCACTGTTCGGTCTGGCCATCAATGCGGACATCTGTCGCCACAGTGTGTTTGAACGGAAAAATTATTTTTATCCGGATCTGCCGAAGGGCTATCAAACCACTCAGCTAGCCGAACCCATTGTCGGTGCCGGCGTCGTGGAAATTCAGCTGGAAAGCGGCGAAAAGAAAAACGTGCGCATCCACCATGCGCATCTGGAAGAAGACGCAGGGAAATCCCTGCACGAAGACTTCCATGGCATGACCGGCATCGACCTGAACCGGGCCGGCACGCCGCTGATCGAAGTGGTCACGGAACCGGATATGTCCAATGCCGAAGAAGCGGTGGCATTCGCGCGCAAACTGCACGCCATCGTCACCTCGATCGGCATCTGCGATGGCGACATGTCCCAGGGCAACATGCGTTTTGATGTGAACGTGTCCATCCGCAAGCCCGGCGATGAACTGGGCACCCGTACCGAGACCAAAAACCTGAACTCTTTCCGCTTCATGGAAAAAGCCATTGCGCTGGAAGTGGAACGACAGATTGATGTGCTCGAAGACGGCGGCGAAATCGTGCAGGAGACCCGTCTCTACAATGGCGACACGCACACCGCCCGCTCCATGCGCAGCAAGGAAGACGCCAACGACTACCGCTACTTCCCCTGCCCGGATCTGCTGCCGGTAGCCATTACCGACGCAGATATCGAGGCACTGAAAGCCGCCATGCCGGAACTGCCCAATGCACGCAAGGCACGTTTCATCGACGACTATCAGTTGTCCGAGTACGACGCCGATCTGTTGTCCGGCTCCGTCGCCACCGCCACCTTCTTTGAAGCGGTCACCAAGGCTGGCGGCGACGCCAAGCTGGCAGCCAACTGGGTGATGGGTGAAATGGCCGCCAGACTGAACGCGGAAGAAAAAACCATCAGCGACAGCCCGGTTTCCGCCGAACAACTGGGACAACTGATTGCCCGCCTCAAGGACGGCACTATCAGTTCCAAAATTGCCAAGCAGGTATTCGAAGCCTGCTGGGCCGGCGAAGGTGACCCGGATGCCATCATTGAAGCCAAGGGCCTCAAGCAGATGAGCGACAGCGGCGAGCTGGAAAAAATCGTCGATGACATCATCGCCAACAACGCCCCCCAGGTTGAAGATTACCGCAACTCTGACGATGCCAAGAAAAAGAAAAAAATCGGTTTTTTTGTGGGCCAGGCAATGAAGGCAACACAGGGCAAAGCAAACCCGCAGCAATTGAACCAGTTATTGCAGAAAAAGCTGCAATAACGCATCACTGCCACACGCTCCACTCGTCACGCTTTTTGCGTGCTGGCGTGAAGCGTGTGGCGTTCCAGCCAGCCGGAGGCTATATGACCACCACCTTCCAGAACCGCGTTACCCTGGAAAAGAAAAATGACATTGCCTATGTCACTTTGAACCGGGCCGACAAGTACAACGGCCTGGATTTCGCCATGATGGAAGGACTGGTGGAAGCTGCCAAAGCCGTACGCAAGGACAGGAGCCTGCGCGTGGTCATCATGCAGGGCGAAGGCAAGGCCTTTTGTGCCGGGCTGGATTTCGGCACGGTGATGAAACAGCCGCTGAAATTACTGAAAGGTTTCACCAAATACGGCGTAAAGAAAACCAACCTGTTTCAGGAAGTCTGCTGGTGCTGGCGCGAGCTGCCCATTCCGGTCATCACTGTGCTGCATGGTTACTGCTACGGTGGCGGCATGCAGATCGCCCTGGCGGCGGATTTCCGTATCAGCACCCCGGACTGCGAAATGTCGATCATGGAAATCAAGTGGGGGCTGATCCCGGACATGACAGGCAGTGTCACCCTGCGCGAACTGGTCCCCATGGATGTGGCCAAAGAACTGACCATGACCGGCCGCCTGTTCAAGGGTGACGAAGCCAAGACCCTGAATCTGGTCACCCGGGTTGCCGACGACCCACTGGCGGAAGCCGAGCAACTGGCCGAGGCCATCAAGACCCGCTCCCCGGATGGCATCAGCGCCGCCAAGAGTCTGTTCCAGCAAACCTGGAATGTACCGGAAGCCCAGGCCTTCGATACCGAAAGCAAACTGCAGTTCAAGCTGCTGCGTGGCAAAAACTATCGTCGCGCCCTGCAGGCGGGACAGAAAAAGGAAGCACCGCAATTCAGCCCCCGCGAGCGGGACTACTGAGGGAGCCTCTGAGTTGACGCCTGACGCCAGACCCTGAGCAGCGTAAAGACGCCTTTCCCACGCCACGCGGTTTATCTGTTTTTACCGGTCTGGCGCCCCGCGTCAGGCGTCCTTGCTGTTTTATTTACCATTCTGTCTCCAACTTCTGCCATCCGGCACCATCCACTGCCAACTCACCCCTGTTTCGTAGCCGCTTCTTACGGCATACTCAGGCGAAAATCTGAGTTCGTTGAGGCACAGCATGATTTCCGTGGCCGAAGCCAGCGGCGGTTTTTCCGCCCTGACCCGCATGTACAAACGTCTGGTCGATGAATTTATCGGGCAGCTCCCGCTGCAACCCCAGTCATTCCCTCTGGCCCCCACCGAGGATGCCTTCCAGCAAGGCATGTGTGCCGACACCACCTATGTGGTGAAAGGCGGCATGCTGGGCATGCGCTGCCAGACTCGCAAACTGTTTACCTGGGACGAGGGGGACATGATTCTCCCGGACGCGGGCAGCGACGAGGTCACCTACTACGCAGAAAGCGCAGTGTTACTGGCCGCCTACCCCACCGTAAAACTGGTGGAAGCGGCGCTGGCCGATGAACAACTGGCGCGACTGTGGACACGCATCCTCACCATCCAGCAGGCCATGCTGGTACGCCTGCTGGCGGCCTATGTGCCGGAAGAAAGCCATACCACCCCGGGCTTTGCCTACTTCGAACCCGGCGACGTGATCATCCGCCAGGGGGAACCGGCAGATTATGTCTTCAGCCTGTTCGAAGGTCAGGCGGATGTGCTGGTGGATGATGTGGTCGTGGGCCATGTCAGCGAAGGCGAAGTCCTCGGCGCCATCGCCCTGCTTACCCACTCCCCGCGCAGCGCCACGGTGAGGGCAAAACGCCGCTGCTCCGTGGTCAAGGTGCCCAAGCATCAATTCAAGGACCTGATCCGCACCAACCCGGGCATGATCCACAGCCTGCTTACCGACATGGCTCGGCAGGTCACCGATCTCAATAATCAGGTGGTCCAGCTATCCGCCTGATCCTGTGAGGCCCCATATTGTCCCTCCCGGAAAAGGGGCCTATATTGGAGGCACAGAGGTTGGCCCGGACAACTTCTCGCAAGGCCGACCTTCGTCCTCAGCCAGGGAGGTCCCGACCATGCGCCATATTCTCTCCATCGCCATCATTATCTGTCTGTTGATTCTGGTGGCGGTCTATTTCCTGTCTGACTCCGAGCCCGAGATCACCCAGCCCGGCTTTACCCTGGAGCCAGAGCAGCAAACCGTTACCACACCGCAATCCCCTTCCAGCCGCCAGGATAATCCCGGTGAAACGTCCTCATCCGCTGAGTAATGATCCCGGCTCTCTGGCGGACACGCTGGGCTGCCCGCCGACCACACTGGCGGAATTGGAATCGCTGCACAGGGACCGCCAGCAACAGTTGGCGACCCTGATTGAGGCCTGCCAGCAACGGCAACGCCAGGCACAGGAGCAGGCCCTACGGGATGCCCTGCCCCGCTTCCTGCGCCCGCTTCTGGGACCTGCTGTCGATCAGGAGAGCTGAGCATGCTGGCCAGCCAGATAGAGGTGCGCAAGCTGTCGACTCTGCTGGACCAGCCGGCATCGTCACTGGCGGACCTGACGGCCTACCCACCGGAGGCCCTGCGACAGCTCCGCCACCTCTGTGAGGAAAAATGCTTTGCCTCCGATCGCGGCCGGTTTCACCGCTGGGCGCAATGGAGTTCGCTGGTCCCGCCCCCGCTGATGGCTGTCCTGGCACGCCGCGCAGGACCATTGCTCACCGCGCGTGTCGCCACGGAAATGCCGTCCCATCGAGGCTGTCTCTTATACACATCTCCGAGCCCACGAGACCGAGGCTGATCTCGT
>OJCB01000601.1_pt1 | contig 13245 bp, 11 predicted proteins | sample 1591501 | NCBI WGS metagenome assembly OJCB01 (sample SAMN05416813, study PRJEB24817) | seawater metagenome | isolation source: Sea water | place: Canada:Atlantic | collected 2013-07 | reverse complement strand
GATCAGCCTCGGTCTCGTAGGCTCGGAGATGTGTATAAGAGACAGGCTGCGAATTTGCTGAAACCACTATTGGCTAGTGGCGAACTGAAATGCATTGGTTCGACCACCTATCAGGAATATCGCGGCATCTTTGAACATGATCGTGCTTTAGCGCGCCGCTTCCAGAAAATCGACGTGCCTGAGCCGACTGTTGCTGAGACCGTTGAAATTCTAAAAGGTCTTAAGCCAGGTTTGGAAGAGCACCACAATGTACGTTATTCCAATGCAGCGATTTCTCAGGCAGCAGAACTGGCTCACCGACACATTAATGACCGCTACTTACCAGATAAAGCCATTGATGTTTTAGATGAAGTAGGGGCAGCACAACGTATTGTGCCGAAATCTAAACGCAAGAAACTAATTGGCGTCAACGACGTTCAGGCAATTGTGGCTAAAATTGCTCGCATTCCTGCCAAGACTGTTAGTAATGCGGACAAAGACAACTTACGTAAGTTGGAAGATAATTTGAAACACGTTATCTTCGGCCAAGATGAAGCCATCTCTGCATTAAGTTCAGCTATCAAAATGGGACGCTCTGGCTTAGGTCATCCAGAAAAACCAACCGGGGCTTTCCTGTTTGCTGGCCCAACGGGGGTGGGGAAAACTGAAGTGACTCGCCAACTTGCACACAATCTTGGTGTGGAGTTAATTCGTTTCGATATGTCCGAGTACATGGAGAGCCATACTGTTTCCAGATTAATTGGTGCGCCGCCTGGCTATGTAGGCTTTGATCAGGGCGGGCTGCTGACCGATGCCATTATCAAGCAACCACATGCGGTGTTACTACTGGATGAAATTGAAAAAGCGCATCCAGATGTATTCAACTTGCTGTTACAAGTGATGGACCACGGTACGCTTACTGATAACAACGGACGTAAAGCTGATTTCCGTCATGTGGTATTAGTCATGACCAGTAATGCGGGTGCGTCAGAAATGAGCAAAACGTCAATTGGCTTTACTAAGCAAGAGCATCAGACGGATGGAACCGAGGCAGTTAAACGCACATTCACGCCAGAATTCCGTAATCGCTTGGATGGCATTATCCACTTCAAACCGCTAGATAAAGATGCGATTCTTCGTGTTGCTGATAAAGCGGTGTTAGAGCTGGAAATGTTGTTACAAGATAAAAACGTGACCATTGAAATTGACAGTAAAGCCCGTCACTGGCTTTCTGAACATGGTTACGATGTATTAATGGGAGCAAGACCTATGGCAAGGCTGGTTCAAGAAAAAATCAAACGTCCACTGGCTGATGAATTATTGTTTGGTAAGCTCAGCCAACGAGGTGGTCACGTTAGTGTTACATTAAAAGATGATGAAATTTATCTAAAAATGGAAAGCACGGCCGAGTCAGTTGGTTCATAAAATCCCCGGCGGGGAAATGCTTAAATAAAGAGGCTCGATAGTGTTCACTATCGAGCCTCTTCTTTTAGTAGCAACTGTTCTGTCCTATCGTTAAATAGAAAAAGTTATTCACTATGGGAACTTTTTCCTGAACTAAGTGTTAGGAATATCACGCAACTAGTTGATTTTAATGTGATCAAATTTAAGTTATTGATATATATGGACAAAATAAGTTGCTCAAATTTTGAGCATTTTGGGCTTGGGCTATAACTAAGAAGGACTTAGCGTTTAACCCCAAACTTAGTCACAGAGTTATCCACAGAAAATGTGGGTAACTTTACAGTTTTATGACAGAGCAAAAAGCAGGCCAAACAAGCATTAAAGCTCAATCCCTTTTTGTGCTTTAATACCAGCCCTAAAGGCATGCTTTACATCATCAATCCTGCTGACTGTATCAGCTGCCTCTATGACGGCCTCAGGTGCACCTCGTCCTGTAATGATGACATGCTGCATCGGTGGACGATTCGTGATATCAGCCAAAACCTTCTCTGCACCAAGATATTTCATTTTTAATACGATATTAAGCTCGTCTAGTAACACAATATCAAGCTCGGGGTTACGCAACATCGCTTTGCATATCTCCCAGCCTTTTTCAGCTGAAGCGATATCTTGCTCAAGGTTCTGTGTTTCCCATGTAAAACCATCACCGACGACATGATAGTCAACCTCATCTGGAAAACGGCGAAAGAACTTTTCTTCGCCAGTGCTGAACGCGCCTTTAATAAACTGCACCACACCCACTTTCATATCATGACCTAAGGCCCGAGCAACCATGCCAAAACCAGATGAGCTTTTACCTTTACCATTACCAGTTATCACCAGTAATAGACCTTTTGTTTGATTGGCTTGTTTGATTTTTTCGTCAACGACACTTTTATGTCGTTTCATTCGCTGATTATGTCGTGCAGTTTTATCTGTATCCGTCATATGATTCCTATTGTTAATACAAAGAATGTTAATAAGTTTGCCTCAAGGATTTCAACCATGGCGCCTACGGTATCACCTGTGAATCCGGCTAGACGACGTTCCATTAAGTAACGTAATAGTAGAAAAATCGTCAAGACAAACAGCAACGTTACTAGGCCTGTAAAGAATACTGTAAGCATTGCAATAATAAGCATTAACCTGCGTATCTGAGTATGCGGTTGATGTTCTTTTAATACTATCGCAAGACCATTGGAGCGGACATAAGGCGTTGTTAGTAAGAGTAGCGGTATAGCTGATCTAGACAGAATTAATGTCCAGACTATTGCTAAGTGCTCTTTCTGCTGAATTAATACAGCCAACATAACAAATTTAAGTAATAAAACGAGTACCAAGGAAATCACGGCGATAGGGCCGCTTGCAGGATCTTTCATGATCTCCAAGGTCTTATTTTGACTTCCTAAGCCTCCCAACCATGCATCTGCCGAATCTGCTAGTCCATCAAGGTGTAAACCACCGCTTATAACAACCCAGGCAATTAAGATAACTACGGCAGTGACATATGCAGCTTGTGTGTGCATTAATTCGATCAACGTAATTAAAAGCAGACTGATTAATAAACCGATCAAAGGATAATAAAGAAGCGAGTAGCCTATATCCGTATCAGAGATAGGAGTTTTTAGCCTGATGGGAAAAATAGTCAGAAATTGCAGTGCAATAAAAAAAGACTGAATGGACATTACACTAAGACTCCAGCGACATCCGCTTGCTCAAAAGTTGCCATGTTGTTGTGTAATGCACAGCTCATTTGCAGCAGAGGGATCGCCATTGCAGCGCCACTTGCTTCGCCTAAACGCATGTTAAGATCCAGTAAAGGTTCGGCTGCAAGGTATTCAAGAATTAACTGGTGCCCAGGCTCGGCACTGTAGTGACTAAATAAAAACCAGTCTTTGCTGCCCGGACAGATTTTTTCAGCTACTAATGCCGCTACGGAACTAATATACCCGTCGATAAGCACGGGCAATCCAAGTTTAGCGCTGGCAAGGTAGCTGCCCGTTAAGGCTGCAATTTCAAATCCCCCCAGATACTGTAACGTTTTCAGTGCAGTGCTACAGTTTGCACGGTGTGTATTTAAAGCATGCTCAATAACGTCTGCTTTGTGTTTCACACCGGCCTCATCCAGCCCAGTTCCGGGTCCAGCTAACGAAGTAGGATCCAAGTTGAGTAGTATGCAGGCCAAAGCCGTTGCAGAGGTTGTATTGCCTATTCCCATATCACCACCAATATAGATATCCACCCCAGCTTTATGGTGAGAATCGACATTATTTTTGCCTATTAATAAGGCCTGATGACATTGCACTTGAGTCATTGCCGCTTGTTGACAAAAATTAGCTGTACCAGCAGCTATACGTAAGTCTTGAACGTTGTTAATAGGCTCTAAGCTATCGACGGAGCCAACATTAAGCACATCTAAGCCCGCATTTAATTGTTTGGCCATTACGCTGATCGCAGCGCCACCCTGAGCAAAATTACGAATCATGGCACTGGTAACAGATTGTGGAAATGCTGATACGCCTTCAGCCGTTACGCCATGATCGGCCGCATAAACACTAATATGAACCCGATTGATTTGTGGATTAACAGTCCCTTGCATTGAAGCGAGTTGGATTGCGATCTGCTCTAATTTACCGAGAGATCCTGCCGGCTTAGTTAGCTGTAATTGCCTTTGTTGAGCTTGCTCTGATATCGCTTGATCTCGTACTGCCGGTAATGATGTTAGCCAAGTATCAAAGTCGCTCATATAGTTGTCCTTTTAAAATATGCGGTAAGCCGGCTACAGTGAGAATCACATTATTAACTAGTGTTGCCAGCCGTTGATGTAATAAGCCAATTTCATCGCAATAGCGACGACTTAATTCACCTACTGGAACAATACCCATATTCGTTTCATTACTGACAAAAATAATATCGGCCTTCATTTCTGGCAAAAGAGTAAGTAGAGCGCTGATTTCTTGCTCGAGAATGTCTTTGTTATCTGTTAAAAGCAGGTTAGTGAGCCATAGCGTTAGACAGTCAACGAGGAGACATTGTCCACTCACATCATGGCGTTGTAATGTACTGGCAAGATGTAAAGGTGTTTCATTGACTAACCAATGCTGGGGACGCTGTTGTTGATGGTGTTTAATACGGCGCTGCATTTCAGCATCATTAGCCGTCGCTGTTGCAATGTAAGTAACTGGACGTTTTGTGGCTATTGCCCATTGTTCTGCCAGACGACTTTTCCCTGACTTTACGCCACCTAAAATAAGCGTTTTAGTCATCATTAACTCCACACAAAGCGAATAATTGTTGGGTATCCATATGTGTCTCAATCATATCGGCTAAACGTTCAATATCGCGTTCGCGAAGTGCGTGATAGTTGAATGTATCAGTTGTCTCCAGTCCAGCCCAATTCAATAGCGGCTCTAAGGTTGTATTTTGTTCAAACAGGCCGTGAACATAGCTGCCCATAATTTGATTATCGTCACTTACCGCACCATCTGGCCCATGCGCTAACAGGCAGAAAGGATGATTTAGTGCTAAACCTGTGCTGTTGCCAGCATGAATTTCATAACCGCGGATATGACCTTTGGCAAATTGAAGTTTACCCTCGACATTACGCAGTTGTTTGTCTGCCGATAAGGTTGTTTCCATATCAAGAAACCCAAGTGCATCAGTGGTACCTGAAGAGCTTTCAATGCCCAGTGGATCATGGATTTTCTGACCAAGCATCTGGAAACCACCACATATTCCCAGTAATTTACCCCCGTAACGTAAATGTTTCTCGATTGCTTGTTGCCAGCCTTGCTTTTGCAACCAGGCAAAGTCAGCCCGAACATGTTTAGAGCCAGGGAGAATGATCAAGTCGGCAGATGGAATCATCTGATCGGGACCGATAAACTGTAAATTTACTTGTGGATGCAGGCGTAATGGATCGAAATCGGTATGGTTACTTATCCGAGGATAAACGGGCACGACAATATTTATCGAGTTTGTACCTGAGGAAACTTGCTGAGTATTAATCGCATCTTCAGCTTCTAAATGTAGTTCATGCAGGTAGGGGAGAACCCCCAGTACTGGAATCGATGTGCGCTTTTCAAGCCAATCTAATCCTGATTGTAATAGCCCAATATCGCCACGAAACCGGTTGATAACAAATCCTTTTACACGCTTTTTTTCAGAGTCGCTAAGAAGTGCTAATGTACCGACTAAATGGGCAAACACACCACCACGATCAATATCGGCAATAAGGATGACGGGGCAATCTACTGCTTCCGCAAAGCCCATATTAGCGATATCGCGATCACGTAAATTTATTTCAGCTGGTGAACCGGCGCCCTCTACCATCACCACCTGATATTGGCGCGACAAGCGTTGATGAGATTCAAGCACAGCATGCATCGCCGTGGTCTTATAATCGTGATAAAACTGGGCTTCCATATTGGTCACCGCTTTACCATGGATGATCACTTGCGCGCCGGTGTCGCTGTTTGGCTTGAGCAGTACCGGGTTCATATCCGTATGCGTTGCAAGGTGGCAGGCCTGAGCCTGAACTGCCTGAGCGCGGCCAATTTCGCCACCATCAGCTGTCACAGCACTATTAAGAGCCATATTCTGTGGTTTGAACGGTGCCACGCTGATATTCTGCCGAGCCAGCCAACGGCACAAGGCTGTAACTAACGTGCTTTTACCCGCATCGGAGGTTGTGCCTTGAACCATCAGAGTTTTTGCATGAGTTGTCATAACATTTCTAATGCTGTCTGTAGACGTTGCCAGTCACTTTCCAAGCCAGGTAAACCAAAACGTAAGCTGGCGGGTTCATCGAATAAACGGGTCAGAATGCCTTGTTCTGCTAGTTGATGATGCACTGCTTCAGCGTGGTCTGTTTTGACCCACTGGAATAAGTCGCAACCACCACTTGCGTAGAGCTTATACTCACTGAGCAGGGCAGCCAAACGCTGGCTGGCGTGTTTTAGTTGTCGTCGTGTTTGCTGCTGCCAGTCGGTGTCCTCTAATGCCTGAGTTGCGATATATCGTGAGGCATGAGCCACAGGCCAAGGCCCCAAAGCGTGTTCAAGTTGTTTAAGCAGAGGCTTTGGTGCAGAAACAAAACCCAGCCTGAGTCCGGCAAGCCCAAAAAATTTGCCCAGCGAACGCAATACAATCAGCCCATCACGAGCGTCGAGTGGTAACAAGCTTTGTTGAGGGTTAGTGTCAATAAAGGCTTCATCTACGATTAACCAGCCTTGCCGTTGTTGCAATTCTTGGTGACATATAAGCAACTGATCTGTACTGATTTTTTGACCTGTTGGGTTGTTCGGGGTAACCACAATCAAGACATCCAAACCGGTCAGATCACAACTTTCCAAACGTACGTTTTGCACCTGATGACCTGCCTGCTGCCAGCAATAGCCATGTTCAGCATACGTCGGTGAGACAATACCGACCCGTGAGGGTACACGAAAGCGAGGCAGTAGTTGGATGGCGGCTTGTGAACCGGGAACAACCAACAAATTTTCTGTTTGATAATAGCTTTGAGCAGCCAGTATCAGATCGTCATCATTATCCGGCAGACGTTGCCAGATTGAAGCTGGTAAGTCGGGCACTGGCCAACCATTTGGATTGATACCAGTCGATAAATCAAGCCAATCTGCTTCTGGCCGTTGATAATGTGTCGCAAATCGGCGTAGTCGACCACCATGTTCAAGCATAAAAGAACCCATGAGTAAGCGAGACAATAAGTAACCACAAGAGTATGCATTGACTGACTAGGTGTAGGGCGCGACGAATATCACCTATTTCTGCTTGCTTACCTGTTCCAAAGGTTGGCCGTTGATGCCACTGGCCTTGATAACAGGCAGGGCCGCCGATGATTACCGCTAAGGCCCCAGCACCGCTAGCCATGACAGGCCCTGCATTAGGACTGTCATGCAAGTTTGCCTGACTATGCCAGCAATGCAGTGCCATCGTCGTTTTGCCGATCAGAGCATAACTCAGTGCGGTGAGTCTGGCAGGAATGAAATTCATAAGATCGTCCATTTTGGCGGCGACACGGCCGAAATACAGGTAACGATTATTTTTATAACCCCACATCGCATCTAGAGTATTGATTAAACGTAGTGCAACCACGCCGGGGAGGCCTGCCAATAGATACCAGAACAGGGCAGCGAATACTGCGTCATTACCATTCTCCAGCACCGACTCAATGCTGGCATTAGCAATATTCAGCGTATCGACATCCCGGCTGACAATGCGTCCGGTCAGTTCGCGGGCCTGAGTTTCATCATCATTACTGAGCGCGTCGATAATGGGTAATACGTGCTGATACAAGCTTTTATGACCCAGACAAAAATACAGCCCTAGCACTGTAAACAATTCACCTAGTAATGGTAACTGACTGAGTAGATAGGCCAGAGTACTGAAAAAGGTGACGAGTAGCGCCCACGCCAATCCACCGTGAATGATTTGTAATACTGGGCTAGCATTAGCGCGGTGCCAATAGTGTTCAAATCGAATTGCCAATTGACCAAAACCAATCAATGGATGCCAACGTCTTGGTTCTCCCAACAGCCAGTCGATCGCCAGTGCTACCATGATGATGAATATGCTCATTACTCGGCTTTTTGTCCCCAACAATTTTCGAAGAGTACTTGATTGAGTTCGATGCCTTGCCGCCAGTTTTGTATTTCCAGCATTGGTGCTGAGTAAAAATCATCGACATGACCCAGACATAAGATGGCGACTGGTTTGGCATCATGTGGTATCGACAGCAGTTCACCGAGTCTATCCGGGTCGAACATGGATACCCAGCCCATACCCAGCCCCTCAGCGCGAGCAGCTAACCACATATTTTGTATTGCACAGGATACTGAGGCCAGATCCATTTCAGGTAGGGTTCGACGACCAAAAATATCGTTCTCTCTCTGATCACAAAGGCTGACGACCAGTAGTTCACCGCACTCAGTTATGCCCTCGACTTTGAGTTTCATGAATTCATTCTCGCGTTCGGCTAGGGCTTTTGCCGTGGCGAGGCGCTCTTGCTCGACAAGGCCTTTGATTTGTAGCCGGACGGAGCCAGCTGTAATACGAATAATACGCCAGGGTTGCATAAGACCGACGCTGGGCGCCTGATGGGCAGCACTAAGCAGTCGTTTTAGTACTGTTTTATTGACGGGATCTGGTCGGAAGTGACGCATATCACGGCGCTCGGAAATGACGCGATAAACGGTTTCACGCTCAGCATCAGTGAAATGTGTCGTGGGGGTACTCATGGCAAAAACAGATCAGCGACAAGCGTAGGGTTAGATGGGAAATAAAAATGGATATAACTCGCTGTTAGTCGTTTTAACTGATAGACCGCTTCTGTTGTATGACTTCTATTGGGGCTCGTTGCTTGTGCCGTTGGCGTTAATGCCGTTTGCATTGAAGAGTGATGATACGTGTGACCACGCAATGTCTGACCTTTTAATTCCACCTGCTGCAATGCCAGTGCGGTGAGGCGAGGCTGTAACTCGGCTATAGCGGGTAATAGTCCTATCATTCGTGCTTGTTGACCGTTCTTATCTGTCAGTTTCTCTGTTAAGTACAACATGCCACCACACTCGGCAAGGATGGGTTTGCTTGCTTCAAAATGTTGCTTGATAGCAGACTGTAAAGCGGTGTTATCTGCCAACTGCTGTAAATATAACTCAGGATAACCACCAGGCAGATATAAGCTGTCTGCCTCTGGTAGCTCACTGTCTGTGAGTGGTGAGAAGTAAAGCAGCGTTGCGCCCATTGTTTCGAGCAGATCCAGATTAGCTTGATAAATAAAGGCAAAAGCAGCATCTCGTGCAACTGCTATACGTACACCAGCCAGTTGCGACGGTACTGGAGTTTCAATATGAGTACGGATGGTGACTCTCGGAAGTGTGAACTGCGAATCCAGCTTAAGCTGCTCTGAAAGTGTATGCAAACGGTGAGTAATATCCGTTATTTCTTCAGCCTGTTGCAGACCAAGGTAACGCTGAGGGAATATTGTTGAGCTTTGCCGGGACAGGCTGGCTAGGCAGGGTAGGTGTTGTGGTAGTGACTCAATTAGTAGCTGGTGGTGATAATCACTACCAACACGGTTGGCCACGATACCAGCAATGGATATGTCATCACGGTAGCTGGCTAAACCGTGCGCTAAAGCCGCAAAAGTCTGAGCCATTGCGCTGGCATCTATTACGGCCAGTACTGGAATTCCTAAGGCTGCAGCAAGATCAGCAGTGGAGGGGGTGCCATCAAATAAGCCCATCACGCCTTCAATCAAAATTAGATCGGCGTTGGCTGCTGCTTTTGCCAATAGTTGCCGGCATTGATCTTCACCAACCATCCACAAATCCAGTTGATATACTGGATGATTGGATGCGTGTTCCAGAATCATGGGGTCGAGAAAGTCGGGTCCGATCTTGAATACGCGAACGCGTTTGCCTTGCTTGCGATAAGAATAGGCTAGCGCAGCAGTGATTGACGTTTTGCCCTGACCGGATGCGGGGGCTGCGACAATCAGTGCTGCGCAGGAAAATTTAGCCATCAGGACTGTTTGTGTTGTTCGGTTTGTTGACCAGGGTGGCTGAAGCGAAATGCACAATGCATTACTGCTGCTACAGCAACATAAAAGCTTAATGTGCTCAGGTATTTCGGGAAATATTGGACAAAGCGCTGTCCAAATTCAATAAATGTTGGATCAGTGTAGCGTCCTGAGAACCAGTAAAAACCACCGCTACTAAACACGGTCGCCATGGCAGCAGCTGTAATAACACTACCTACAAGTGGGATTAGTGTTGTCCAAGAAAATTGGTGTTTAGTGGCGTACCAACGGCCAACCAACCATAAAGAACCATACGCTGGTAATAAGAAACCATAGGCGGGTGATACACAGTAGCTACTGACTCCACCCCAGAATATCGCACTGAGATCCAGCGTTGCGGCAAGCCCTAGTAAAGCAGGGAATGACCAGCGGGAACTCAGGTAAAATCCAGCTAAGAAAAACACGGCCCATGATGCACTAGGTAAGGCAGAAACACTGGCAAAATGATGGCCACGAGTGATGAGCATTAAAATCAATAAACAAACAGCAATCAGCCATTGCTGACGTTGAGATAATGAAAGCATGAAAATCTCCAGTGTGCCCACCCGCACACGTAAGGTGGATAAAAAAACGATGACAGTATAGTCGGCTATTTCAGGCCGGTCTCCGGACTCGTGAGAGAAACTTTGCTAAACGCCTTCCCATATGCGATGCATTACAGTGACAAATTGTTTAGCTTGGCTCACTTACCGTTGCGGGGGCAGTGCCGGCTTGGTCTTGAACATGACAAGATTTACCGTCTTCCCGTTTAATCGCGATTGCGACACCTGAAACAGGCCACAGAATAAGGACTTGAGATGGGAGTTGTCAATTTCATATCTTTTCCAGTTGCTTGTATGGCCTCTATTTTTTGTTTGCTTGAGTTTGACTATAGTGGGGAGAGGCATTAGTATGCGCGCCTGCTTTGGGTGCTCTGTTTCACGGAGTTAAACGGGAAGTTGGTGAAAGTCCGACACTGCCCCCGCAACGGTGAACGTTGAAAACAAGTCCATATGCCACTGCGAAAGTTCGTGGGAAGGCGATTTGTATGGCTAATGCCACAACGTGAGTCCGGATACCGGCCTGAGGTTCCATCACAACAAACTGTTGTGCAATCTATTAACCCAGGATCGCGGGTGAGCGTATCCCTAGGAGACAATATGAAACCTTCTACAAAGGCCACGCCTTTACGTGCATGTGCACGTTTGACGTTGGCGGCAATGGCTATTTCTTTTAGCACCTCTGCACAAGCTGAGACTGAGAATCTTGATGCATTAACGGTAACTGCTAATAGGATGCCCACCAAAAACACCTTGGCACCGAATACAGTTATTACCCGTGCGGATATCGAACGCCTTCAGATTAACGATCTGCCTTCTCTTCTCTCACGCTTCCCCGGCATTGATATGACCTCGAACGGTGGACGAGGGAAAGCAAGTAGCATTTTTATGCGTGGTACAGACTCAGATCACGTCCTGTTTCTGATCGATGGCGTAAAGTGGTTCTCTGCAACAAGTGGTGGGGCAGCGATTCAGGATTTTCCTATTAGCCAAATCGAACGTATCGAGATTGTGCGAGGCCCGCGTTCCGGCCTGTATGGTTCAGAAGCAATTGGTGGTGTGATTCAAATTTTTACCCGAGAATCGAAGTCTGGTTTTACACCTTATGGTGAAGTCTCCGTTGGCAGTCACAATGCACAATCAATCACAGCAGGTGCAACAGGGGGGAATGCTTCCACCAGTTACAATGTAACCGTGAACCACTCTTCAACCAATGGTATTAATGCCAAGGAAGAAAATGATCCTGATCACGATGGTTACCGTAATAAAAGTGTCTCTGCCAAACTGTCTCACCAATTTACAGATGACTGGTCGGTTGGCCTGAATTTCTTGCGTGCCGAAGGGGATAATGAATACGATGGCTTCTTGCCGACCAATGATCACACTGCAGATACTGTGCAGCAGGTTATGGGGGTTAACAGTGAGTATAAACTGACCGATATTTGGTCATTTCAATTTCAGTTGTCTGAGTCACGTGATCAGTCGGAAGATTTTACAAATAATGTTTCTAGCGGTGTGTTCAATACCCGTCACCGTTTAATTAGTGTTAATAACCTTATTAATATTGCGCCGGGCCATCTTGTAAGTATTGGTTTTGACTACGAACACGATAAAGTCATGAGTTCAAACGACTTCACTGAGAAGTCACGAGATAACAGAGCGCCCTATATTAGCTGGCAAGCTGAAGTCGAGAGATTTAACTGGTTATTGAGTGCAAGACATGATAATAACGAGGCTTATGGGTCTAAGAATACAGGTACAGCAGAAGCAGGGTTTTATCTGACCGACAATTTGCAGCTGGTTGCAAATGTGGGTACCGCTTTTAAAGCACCGACATTTAATCAACTTTACTGGCCTTCGACAGCGTTTTTTGTTGGCAATCCGAATTTGGAGCCTGAAAAATCAAAAAGCTATGGTTTAGGCTTAATTGGCAGTGTCGAATGGGGAACATGGTCTGTCCATAGCTACCATACAGATATTCGTGATTTGCTCATCTATCAGTTCCCTACGACAGAAAATGTCGATGAAGCTGAAATTGAGGGTATAGAGTTTGATGTCGCTACAAACTTAATGGGCTGGCAAGTCAATTTTAATGCTAGTTTCCTGAATCCAGAAGACAAAGAAACAGATAAAACACTTCGACGACGTGCTCAACGTATGGCAAATCTGCATATTGACCGTCAATTTGGTAAATGGGCGACAGGCGCAAGCTGGAAAGTCTCTGGTCATCGTTATGATGATGCGGCTAATACGGTACGTTTAGGTGGTTATGGCTTACTTGATTTACGTTTAAGTTATCAATTTGCTAAGGATTGGTCTGCTAAGGTAACAGCGAATAATGTGTTAGATAAAGAGTATCAAACAATACCAACATACAACAGCTTAGATAGAACCGTTATGTTCACAGTGAGTTATCAACCTTAAACATCTCTTGCGTTGATAATGAAAAGCCTGGTATTCAGTTGTACTGATGCCGGGCTTTTTTGTTTTATCAGCAAGAAGAAAAGTAAATACTGGTTCAAACAGTCTATATCTTTTAAAATTGGATCTATTTACCCTCAATCTCGAGTAAACATGACAGATACGTTTAAAGACAAAGGCTTTGCCACTAAAGCGGTCAGAGTAGGCCACCGTAGAACCTGTCTCTTATACACATCTCCGAGCCCACGAGACCGAGGCTGATCT
>OJCB01000600.1_pt1 | contig 13261 bp, 7 predicted proteins | sample 1591501 | NCBI WGS metagenome assembly OJCB01 (sample SAMN05416813, study PRJEB24817) | seawater metagenome | isolation source: Sea water | place: Canada:Atlantic | collected 2013-07 | reverse complement strand
CATACGATATCAGCCTCGGTCTCGTGGGCTCGGAGATGTGTATAAGAGACAGCCCCCTGTCCGAAGAGGAGCGAATCAACTTCGTCGATAAGCGCTTCCAGGAAGCGGACACCCTCGAGAAAGCCATTCGCCGTCTCGTTCTTCTTACCCTGACATCGCCACGCTTTCTCTATCCGGATACCTCTTTCGATGAAACTACCCGTAACCATTGGTCCAAGTCAGCAAGCCTCGCGATGACACTTTGGGATTCGCTACCCGATGCGGAATTGATCCGGCGATCGAAGGCTGGCAGTATCAAAAACCCGAAGGCATGGGAAGAACAGGCGAGACGGATGGTTTGGGATCGCCGCACCCGGGACAAGCTCAACGGGTTCTTTCATCACTGGCTCGAACTGGACCGTGCCGATGAGGTCAGTAAAGACAGCAAACTGTTTCCGGAATTCAGCGAAAAGGTCATGTCCGATCTTCGTATTTCTCTGGATCTTTTTCTCGAACAAACGATCTGGACCGGTCACTCCAACTACAAGAATCTCATTCTCGCCGATTACCTGTTTCTCAATTCCCAACTCAGCGATGTTTACGGAGATGGAAAAGACCAGAGCGGATTCCAGAAAGTCTCTCTCCCTCCGCAGAATCGTGCCGGCGTCATCACTCACCCCTACCTGCTCACCTCCTTTGCCTATCATAACAACACCTCTCCCATTCACCGTGGTGTCTTCCTCACCCGGAATATTGTCGGGATTGCACTCAAGCCACCACCGGCAGCCACCGCATTCAAAGACAGCGATTTCGATCCCAAGCTGACAATGCGCGAAAAGGTAACAGAACTGACCCGGTCAAAAGCCTGCATGGCATGTCATTCGATGATCAATCCGCTCGGCTTCAGTCTCGAAACTTTTGATGCGATAGGACGCCACCGGGATAAAGAACTCAACAAAGCGATCAACGACGATAGCGAACTCTCCACTGACGAAGGCACTAAGATCCAAATTAGAGGACCTCGCGACGTTGCGGAGTTTGCCGCAAATTCACCCGTTGCCCACCGCGCATTTGTACGGCAACTCTTCCATCATTTTGTCAAACAACCGACCGCCGCCTACGGACCCGACACACTCGATAACTTGCAAAAGCACTTCACTGATACGAATTTTAACGTCAGTGAGCTTCTTGTGAAAATTGCCACTGTCACCGCTCAAACCGATCAACCATGAATTCACTTCGCAATCGTAGATCTTTTCTGAAGAACCTCGGAGTCTCCGCCGGGCTTGCTCCTTTTCTCACCGGCCTCCCCGGAATGAGTTCGGTCCTCGGTGCGCCTGTTGGTGGAAAACCTCAGCGCCTCATCGTGTTTTTCTCACCGAACGGGACGATCCCTCAGGAATTCTGGCCGGATCAGCCCGGTGAGAATTTTGCCCCGAAGAGAATCCTCAAACCTTTGGAAGCCTATCGGGAACGCATGCTCGTGCTCAATGGAATCGACAATAAAATCGGCGGAGATGGCGATCGACATATGCGTGGAATGTCCTGCCTCCTCACAGGAACCGAACTCTTCCCGGGAAATATCCAGGGTGGTTCCGACTCACCGGCCGGCTGGGCCAGCGGAATCTCCATCGATCAGGAGTTGAAGAATCACTTTCAGAAAAATCAGGAAACTGAAACCCGCTTCGGATCATTGGAATTTGGAGTCGCAATCCCCAACCGTGCGGATCCCTGGACCCGGATGAGTTATGCGGGGCCAAACCAACCTGTTGCCCCAATCGATGATCCCCGCCGAATGCTCGAGAAGATTTATGGAAAAATGGCTGACAAGGACAGCCTCGTAAACATCGTTGACGACGTCCGCGAGGACATTAAGAAAGTAGCTTCCAAACTGGGCGAGGAAGACCGCACCCTTCTCGACAAACACCTCAGTCTCGTTCACGACCTTGAGAAAGAACTTTCCCGGGAGGACGATTCCGATCAGCTCGATCACCCGGTCCCGGACTTTGACCCTGACATTGAACTCGTCAACGACAACACTCCCCGGATCAGCCGAATTCAGATTGATCTTCTCGTGAACGCGATGGCCAACAACATGGCGCGCGTCGCGTCGCTCCAGTATATGCGATCCGTTGGCCAGGCCCGGATGCAATGGCTCGGAGTTGAAGAGGGGCACCACGGCCTTTCGCATGAGCCTGACAAAAATACCAAAGCCGTGGAGAAGTTGGTTCAGATCAATGAATGGTTCGCCGGTGAGCTGGCTTACCTCGTGAAGACCCTTGCTGAAACTCCCGAGAACGGAGCCGATGGTTCAATGCTCGATCACACGCTGGTGGTCTGGGTCAATGAACTCGGAAAAGGAAATTCCCACACGCTCGACAATATTCCTTTTGTCCTGATCGGCGGAGAAAAGGCGACCGGTTTCAAAATGGGGCGCTACGAGAAAATGGATAAGACCGCGCACAATCGACTTCTCCTTTCGATCGCACACGGAATGGGTCATCCGCTGGAGTCTTTTGGCACTTCAATGTATTGCAACGGCGGCCCTATCGATCTCAGCTAGGATCAACTGCAAAAGTTATTGTTGGAAACTAAGAATGAACGGACCCGCCAGCTTTACTGCTGCGGTGAGCCCACGTTCCTCTCTGAATTTCTTCAAGTAGGCGCGTTGGACGGCAGCGGCTACAGTAGCGGGATGATTCTTTCCCTGGTCCAGTTGCTGGTAAAAATCGATCATGAACAAAACCGTCTCGCGGTCTGCAACCGGCCACAGTGTCAGTAAAAGATTCTGAGTTCCGGCCTGGATCAAACCCCGGCGCATCCCCAGGACCCCTTCTCCTGACCGGGCCTCTCCCAATCCAGTTTCACAGGCTGATAAAACAACCAGCCAGGTATCCTCCAAATCCAATTGCCCCATCTCGCCGGCCGTGAGAATTCCATCATTGGATGTGTCAGGAATGTTCCCTGCTCCCCATTGTTGCAAAGTGGCCTCCGCTCCTGTCAAAGCCACACCACTCCGGTGCATCGGACTGTCCAGAACCACATCACCGGTATCTGCCAGAGGGGCTCCGCTCTTTCTCCCGCCTGCCCGATTTCCCGCCCAATAGCGCTGCCCTCGCTTCATAGGGTCAGACTTTCCCGTCTGCGGAAGGAAAAATCCATGAGTGGCAAGGTGCAGGATTTTGGGAGACTTCAGTCCGTTTACCAGAGCCTCTGTGGCCTCCAGTTCGACATGACTGGTAATCTCCCATCCCCAGTCATCGGCAATCACTTTTCGCAAGGCCTCTTCCTCTGCCTTTGTCCCCGGCAATGGAGAAAGACCGATCCGACCGAGAACTCCTCTCATCGCAAGAGGTGCGGCGCCTCCTCGTTGTCCGGAGCCTTTATCCGCAGCTGCTGGAGTCTGGAAATTCGGATTCGCAAAAATTGCCATTCGATTCTCTTTGGAAGGTTTTGCCCCTCTGAGAAAATCCCGGCCGCTGGTGACATAGGAAAGCTGATAGGATTCTGCGAGAAATTGCCCATCGTCATCCAACAGAGTCGCAAAGGACAAAAAGTTCAAAGCACCATCGGGCGCAAGAACGAGAGGCACATCCCCTTTCGGCAAAACAGCCTCCAGTGGCTTCCAGATACTGGCGTAAAGATTCCGGAGAAACTTCTCCATCTCCTCGTCCGGTACATCAGCGCGCACGGCCTTGGCGTAAAGCTCCAGTCCCGACTCGATCGCTTCTGCCAGGTCCAACTTCACCAGCTTTGGCTCTCCTCCCGATTCCAGTACCACGGCTCCGTATACCGGAACACTCCGACCGGGATGGCTGAATTTATTGTAGCGGAAGAACTCCACCAGAGTTGCTCCTTTTGGAATGGCAGCAGCGACATCAGCAACCTTCGTCTTAAGGAACTCCCTCGCCTTCCCCAAATTCCCGTTCCCGGCAGAAATGGTTTCCTCAAGTTTTCTTACCTCCGCGCGAAGTGCCGCTGAATCATCACCTCCAGCAGAAGCACCGCCAAGAAGGGCCTCCATCAGCTGTCGCCTTTTGGCCTGCAATTCCAGCAGCAATTTTTGCGCATCCGGACTGTCGGCATTCTTCACCAAAGCCTGATCTTCGAGAATGGAATCCAGAACAATTCCCTTCGTTCTGACAATCGTTTCATAAAGGGGCCCGGGAAGTTCCAGGCTCGCATAGAGACTCCACGGATCAATCGAATCACGATAGGCAAGGCGCTGGGACTCGGTAGCAAAAGCCAGCACGTTTTCGAGATTCCTGAGTCGCCCCTCCCTGACCGCCTCCGCAATTTTCACAGCACCGCCCTGATTCCCTTTCACCGCCTCGAGAAGTGACTGGCTTTCCATGATTTTCAGAGCAGCCGGGTGCGCTTCGGGGTACTGTGCCGCAGTCAGCTCCATCGCTTTTTGATAGGAAGCTGAGGCCGCATCGAATTCCCCCACAATGGACTGCAAATCACCCAAGAGTGTAAAACTTTCTTCAGGACGGATCACATTGTATTCCAGGGTCAACATGCGCTGTTGCTCGAAATCCTCTCCTCGCCGCTTCAGCCCTTCTTTTACAAGATCCAAAGCCATCTTCTCTTCACCGGCAGCCCGAAAGACCTGCGCCGCTCTTTCAAAAATCAGATAATTTGTGTTGGTCCGCACTCCATTCATTGTCCCGGCGATGGCTTCGTCGGTCATGGTGGGAACGGTCTTCTTGATATTGAGCGCCCAGGCTTCGTATAGCGGCAACATTTCCGCAGCGGACTCCCGGGCCTGTTTACAAAAACCGACGGCCTCTTCCTGCTTACCGGAAAGAGAACTTACCTCTGCAAGTTCCATCAGCACGTTCGCCCTCCCCCGCAGATAATTCATCTTCATCTGGTCAGTCATATCCCGGGAAGAATCGCCAAAGGTCTTCCCCACCAGTTCCCAAGCACCATCGATCTCTTCAACTCGGGATAGAAACGCATCCATCGCCTTGGCATAGTCACCGGTCCGTCGATAAAAAGTTCCCTCGAAGGAGGAAACTTCAGCAGCAAGTATTTGATACCCCATCGTTGGACTGTCCTTAGCCTGTTGCTTCCAAAGAGGAAGAATCGCCTGGGACTTCTCGAAAGCTTCTGTAGCCCGCTCGTAGTCCCCGGACGCCAGGTAAAAATTCGTCAGACCTCGAAGGCTGAGACGCTTCCGATCGTGGGCCATCGCCATCATTTGAGGGATTGATGCTTCCGGTAAACCGGGAGGTGGCTTGATGTTTCCCGCCTGTTCAACACTTCGCTTCAGATCCTCTTCCGAACCGGCATAGTCCCCCATCGAAAACCGAAGGGACGCACGGTTGTGCAGAGCCGAATTTGCCGAAATTCCCATCGAGAAATCGGTGGCAACCGGTTCCATGGCTTCAATCAATTTTGTTGCAGCAGCTTCAGCTGCCGGCAGATCTTCCGCTGCCCAGTGCTTGAACAACTCATCCCACAGCGGCTTCACTGCTGCGTAGTCCTGAGAATGCAGCGGGGAAAAACTTAACAGAAGTACAAAGAAAAAGGTGCAGGCTTTCATGAGAAAGCCTAGCACCTGTTTCAAAATCTTCCAGCGGCTGCCTGGATGCCGAAGTCCTCTAGGTCGGCTGTTCACCGCGCGCCATGACCACTTTACCGGTCCGCACGGTTTCAATGATCTCGTAATTCACCAACAAGCGAATCGCGGCGTCCACCTTGTCGCTGGCACCCTCGATCCGGATGACCATTGATGTCTCAGTGAGATCGACGGTCTTCCCTCCAAAGTGCTCCACGATTTGAAGAACCTCGGTTCTCTTCTCCGCGCCGGAGACATGGAGCTTGATCAGCACCAGTTCACGAACCACCGAATCACCGGCAGTATGCTCGTGACAGTGGATCACATCCACCAGCTTGTTACACTGCAGAATGATCTGGTCAAGGCCGGCAGGATCACCACTGATCCCCAGAGTAAGTCTGGAAAATCGCGGGTCTCTCCCCTGAGAAACCACCAGGGAATCGATATTGTAAGCGCGTCGTGAAAACACCTGACAAACCCGCATCAGGACACCGGGCTTGTTGTTCACATACATACTCAGCGTGTGACCACCGATAATATCGGGGAGGATCGCCGGCTGTTTGTCAGAAGTAGTAATTGTTCGGGACATTTTTCAAAAAATCTAAAGTTGGTAATTCGCTAAAAGTCAGCAGTCAGCAGGGCCTATGTAGAACCGACTGGCTTGGCCATCTTATATTTCGGCGGTTCAGTTAACATGTCTTCAAGCGCTGCACCGGCGGGAATCATCGGGAACACATTGTCCGTCTTGATACACTCCGCGTTGATCAACACTGGACCATCATTGTAATCGAGAGCTTCCTGCAACTTCTTGCCGACATCAGCAGGCCTTTTGATATTGATCCCCTTGGCACCATAGGCTTCCGCAACTTTTACGAAATCCGGGTTACCTTCGAGATCCACACCACTTTCCCGGTTGTCGAAAAAGAGTTCCTGCCACTGACGAACCATTCCGAGGTAGTGATTGTTCAAGACAAGGATTTTGATCGGCAGTTTGTGAATCACCGCAGTCGCCAGTTCACAAAGCGTCATCTGAAATCCACCATCGCCGGAAACCGAAATCACCGTCTCATCCGGACAAGCGAACTGCGCACCAATCGCGGCAGGGAATCCGAATCCCATCGTGCCAGCCCCACCGGAGCTGAGCCACTTCAAGGAACTGTTGTTGCGATAAAACTGAGCCGCCCACATTTGGTGCTGGCCCACATCCGTAGCGACAATCGCATCGCCGTTGGTCAGTTCGAAGATTTCGTCAAGAACCTGCTGCATGCGAAGTCCACCCTGCTTTTTGTAGGCAAGCGGATATTTCTTCTTATACATATCGAGATGAGCGAGCCACTCCGTGGTGTCTTTCTTTTCAATCTGCGGATTCAACAGCTTGAGCACCGTTTTGGCATCACCTACAACGAGCGAATCGGGAACAATCATCTTGTTCATTTCCGACGGATCGATATCGATGTGAACGATCTTCGCCTGGGCACCGAATTTATCCGCTTGTCCGATGATCCGATCATCAAAACGCGAACCGATGTTCAGGATCAAATCACACTCACAAATCGCTTTGTTCGCATAAGCAGTTCCGTGCATCCCCAGCATTCCGAGGGCCAAGGGATGACTTTCCGGGAAAACCCCTTTCCCGAGAAGTGTGGAAGTCACCGGACATCCCATCTTCTCAGCAAGTTCCATCAGCTCTTTCTCAGCTTTGGAAATCATGAGTCCGTGACCAGCAAGGATCACCGGCTTCTTCGACAGATTGATAAGGCGCGCGGCCTCTTCGACTGAGGTGTCGTCAATGTCGTAGTAGGCACTCGTGTCATATCCGGGCAGATCAATCTCTGCATCCATATCGCCAGAGAAAGGCGACTGACTTACATCTTTCGGCACATCGATCAAAACCGGGCCGGGACGACCTGTTGTCGCAATATGAAAAGCCTCTCGTGCAATCTGAGGAAGCTCGTTGGTTTCACGAACCAGGTAATTGTGTTTCACCACTGGAATCGTGATTCCAAAAATATCGGCTTCCTGGAAAGCATCTTTCCCCAGCATCCAGGTCACCTGCTGACCTGTAATGATGATCATCGGAATCGAATCCATCTGTGCGGTCATGATACCGGTGATGGTATTTCCCGCACCCGGTCCTGAAGTTACAAGAACAACAGCCGGCTTGCCTGTGGCACGCGCATATCCATCGGCCATGTGGCAGGCACCCTGCTCGTGACGTGTCAGGACAAATTTCATATTCGTCTTCACCGTCTCCAGTGCATCGAAAATCGGGAGAGCTGCCCCGCCCGAATATCCGAAGACGTATTCAACACCCAAATTGTCGAGTGTTTTGATGAGAGCCTGAGCTCCGTCCATTTCTTCCTGTTTCTTCGCCGCCATAATTTGAAAATTGCGTTATTTAGGAAAAGATGGCGAATCTTTCGAGTTTTTCAAAGCGAAAATTGCCATTTTCAGCCAAAGATCGGACTTTTGTTGCGAATTTCGATCTGAAAATCGACATTTTCGACACAAGAGAGTTAAATCGATCATCATACCATCTTAAATTGTGCGACCCGAAATCTCCGAAGAATTCCTCTGAAGACCGGATTTTTAAAGAATCACCGTCTTTTTCGATACTGCAGTGGCGTCATTCCAACGTGCTTTCGAAAGTGCTGCGTAAACGAACTCTGGTCATAGAACCCGTAGTCGAGCGCGATATCGTTGATCGTGCTTTCGCTGCGACGTAATTCTTCACAGGCCGCCTGAATTCGGGTCTTAATCAGAAAATTGGTGGGGTTGGTTCCAAAAGTCTCACGGAATCGGCGGTTAAACTGACGCACCGACATCCCGACCAAACGAGCAAGATCTGCCATAATGATCGGCTCACGAAAATGACGGCGCAGAAAAGACACCGCGCGATCCAGTTCAAGGTGCGGAGTCAGGGCGCTTTTTCGACCCGTATAACTTTGAACCGTTCCCATGACTCCGATCACTTTCTCATCGCGCCCGAAGACGGGAAACTTGTTGGTGAAATACCAGTCCGGCAGTCCCTGTCGATTAAAGAACAGCTCGATAATTTTCAGTTTCGGCTCACCGGTATGAATCACCTCTTCGTCATCCTTCCGGAATTTTTCGGCAAGACGCCTTGGAAACAGTTCGAAGTCAGTCTTTCCTACAAGGTCTGCTTCTGAATCACAGTCCAGTCTTTCCCAAAAAGCCCGGTTGGCAACGACCAGTTCAAAGCTCCGATTTTTGGCAAAAAAGGACACGCCCGGCAAATGATCAAACACCACTTCGAAGTGGGATCTCCTCGAAACTTGATTCAAGAATTCAGATTTTTTATCTTTAGCCATTTTTTGCAGTGTAAACCGCCCTTGTCCAAAACGTCATAAAAATAGACCGACCCGCGCAAGATGCGACTTCCGATCTGCGCGATGCTATGGTTCGATAGCTTTCAGACTCTATGAAAAACACTTTCTGTTTTCTCACGGCTTTGGCCGCACTTCTTTTCTCAGCAATTTGCGGCCCTTCGGTTTTTGCCCGCCCTGCCGAGGGAGCCGTCCGCGTTCTTTTCCTGGGCCACGAGGCTCAAAACCATAGGAGCGACCTCTATTATCCAATGCTCTCGAAGGCACTGGGACGCGAGGCTATTTACTTCGACTATGTAACGACACCGGAAGCTGCATTCTCGGATGCAGAATACCTGGATCACTTCGATGCGGTTCTGATCTACGCGAATCACATAGATATCAAACCGGCACACTGGAAGAACTTGAAAGCGTTCATCGAAAACGGCGGAGGATTTGTCCCCGTTCACTGCGCCAGCTGGTGCTTTCAAAATATCCCGGAATTCGACCAGGTAGTTGGAGCTCGTTTCGACAATCACAGAACAGGCATCTTTAAAGCGAAGACAATTCTACCGGCAAATGGTGCCATCAAAGACATTCCCGAATTTTCCGCCTGGGATGAAACTTACGTACACATCAATCACAATCCGAAGGACCGGACAGTTCTCCAGGTCCGCGAAGTGGCTGCAGACGACAACATTACGGAGCCCGAACCATGGACCTGGATTCGAAATCAGGGAAAAGGCAGGGTCTTCTATACCGCATCAGGCCACGACGAGCGGGTCTGGAGCCTACCTGAGTTTCAAGCCCTCTTAAAAGGCGGTATCCTCTGGTCTATTGGAGACAAACGCCGGGCTTCCCACGAAACCTTTCTGAAAGAGCGGACTCCCCTCACCTACGAAAAGGTCGACAATATTCCCAACTACGAAAAGCGTCCCGAGCCGCTTCCAAAACAAATCCCGCTCTCCCCTGAAGACTCTCTGAGCTACACCCAGGCTCTCGCGGGTTTTGATCTGCAGCTTTTCGCCTCTGAGCCGGATATCGTAAACCCAATCTATCTCGCCTGGGATGAACGCGGCCGCCTTTGGGTCGCTGAAACTACCGATTATCCGAACGAAGTCCGAAGCGAAGGAGGAAATGATTCCATCAAGATTCTCGAAGACACTGATGGAGATGGGCGATGCGACAAAGTCTCCGTCTTTGCTGAGGGCTTGAATATTCCGACCTCACTCACCTTCTGGGATGGTGGGATCATCGTGGCTCAGGCCCCCGATTTTCTCTATTTGAAAGATGAGAACGGAGATGGCAAGGCCGACCTTCGTAAGGTTCTATTCACAGGCTGGGGAGTCCACGATACTCACGCCGGTCCATCAAACCTCCGTTACGGAATCGACAACTGGATCCACGGCACGGTTGGATATGCTGGTTTCAAAGGCGAAGTCGGCGGCAAGGAAAAGAGCTTCCGGATGGGACATTTCCGCTTCAAGCCCGACGGATCGGAAATCGAGTTCCTGCATCAGTACAACAACAACACCTGGGGACTCGGGTTCAATGCAGCTGGCGATGCCTTCGGTTCGACCGCAAACAACAACCCCAGCTTCTACGGAGGAATTCCAGCGACAATCTATGGAGACGGACAACCCGGGATCAGTGCGAAGATGATTGCCGACACTCCGTCGATTCATCCCATCACCCCGAACATCCGCCAGGTGGACGTATTCGGCGGATACACAGCAGGCGCCGGACATGCCCTTGCTACATCCGACAATTTTCCGGCACCTTATCGCGATCGACATGCCTTTATCTGTGCGCCAACTGGTAATTTATTAGGGCAGTTCGAATTGACCCGCGACGGGACCGGCTACAAAGCCACCAACCGGAGCAACTTCATCGCCAGCGCCGACGAATGGTTTTCCCCGGTCGCGGCCGAGGTCGGCCCGGATGGAAATTTATGGGTGGCCGACTGGTACAATTTTATCATTCAACACAATCCGACACCGAACCCGGAACGCGGAGGATATGAAGCCGTCACCGGAAAAGGGAACGCTCACGAAAATCCCAACCGGGACAAGCAGCACGGCCGCATCTACCGCGCCGTTTGGGAAAAGGCGAAAGCGAGTTCGATCACTTCGCTCGCTGATGCTTCGACTGAGGAGCTCGTTTCGGCTCTGGGTAGCGACAATCAATTCTGGAGAATGTCAGCCCAGCGCATCCTTGTCGCCGGGGGCAAAAAGGACGCGGCGCCGGCTTTGCGTGAAACCGTCAAGAGCGGAGGCATTCCAGCTATCCATGCGATTTGGACTTTGTCAGGGCTAGACGAACTGAATCGTGAAGTCCACCAACTCGCACTGCTCGGAAAGGATGTCGATCTGAGGCGAAACGCGATCGGCGCGATTAAAAATGATAAGGAATCGCTCCAGCTCTTTTTCGATACTGCGGTAATGAGCGATCCGAATCCGGTGATCCGCCAGGCCGCTTTCGTTAAGCTGGCGGAGTTTCCCGAAAACGAAACGGTAAAACTTGCTGCCGAACAATTGATGAAGGAAGAGCGGAACCGTGCCGACGAATGGCTCTCTCTGGCACTGAAAGGAGCCGGCGCGAAACAACGGGCGAAGGGACCGGCAAGCTTTGGCCCCAACCTTTTACCCAATCCTTCGTTTGAAGAAATCGATCCCGAACGCAATATGCCCCGCGAATGGACGACGCGAACCTACCAGGGAGAGGCGAATCTGGTCGTCGACCAGAAGATCGCCCGAACTGGAAAACGAAGCTTGCGAATCAATTCACCAACCGGTGCGGACAGCAGTGCCTATGCCAGAATTTCCCTGGAGCCTGAAACAGACTATCGCTTGAGCGGTTGGGTGAAAACCAAGGGACTTTCCGGAGCCCGGGGAGCCCAGTTGAATATTCATGAGATTCAGGGGGAAAATTCTGCACGAACCGATGGCATCCGAAAGAACAATGACTGGACCTTGCTGGAAGTCGATTTTAACAGCGGGAAACGAACGGAAGTAGGGATCAATTGCCTTTTCGGTGGCTGGGGAAGATCCAAGGGGACCGCCTGGTGGGATGATGTCGCAGTGCGCAAGGTCACCTACGAAACGATCGAAGAATCTGCCGATCAAATCAGCAAAGGCGATGTTGATCGCGGATTAAAGATTTTCAACGAACACCAGATCGCTGCCTGTATCCGGTGCCACAAAGTCGGAGGACGCGGCGAAGGAATTATTGGTCCCGATCTCGGAGGAATCGCGAGCCGGAAGGACAAGGACTACATTTATAAAAGCCTCGTCGATCCCATGGCCGAAATGGCCGAAGGATTCCCCGCCGAAATTTCCCCAATGCCACCGATGGGTGTGTTGTTGAAACCACAGGAGTTGGCCGATGTCATGGCGTATCTGATGACGCTCAGGGAGTGAGGTTCAGAACAGGCGTTAAAACGCCTGCCTACAATGAACAGTCCCTTCGGGACGGCGCGGCTCCGCTTTCTCGGATCTCGGATCCACCTTACGGCATTGGGAAATCTTCGTTGATCGCCTTCACCTTCAAGCGGATCTCTTCGAGTTTCTCGGCGTTATCGCGATTCTCGATGGCATCATTGATCAAATCGGCAACGACTTCCATATCTGCTTCTTTCATGCCACGAGTCGTGACAGCCGGAGTTCCGATACGAATACCGCCGCCTTTGAAGGGGCTCTCGGTATCGAAAGGGATGGAATTCTTGTTCACGGTGATACCCGCTTTATCAAGCGTCTCCTGAACAATCTTCCCATTGATGCCTTTTGGACGAACATCGACCATGAAGAGATGATTATCGGTTCCGCCGGAAATAATCTTAAATCCGTGTTTCTCCATCGCCGCTGCGAGCGCTTTGGAATTTTTCACGATTTGTTGCTGATAAGCTATGAAGCCGTCCTGCAATGCTTCATGGAAACAAACCGCCTTGGCCGCAATCACATGCATTAGAGGTCCCCCCTGAACGCCGGGAAAAACAGTCGAATCTATCTTTTTCGCAAGATCTGCATCGTTCGTCAGAATGAGACCGCCACGGGGGCCACGAAGACTCTTGTGAGTCGTCGTCGTCACGAAGTGAGCGTGCTCCATTGGTGAAGGATGAACTCCTGCAGCTACGAGACCTGCGATATGAGCCATGTCGACGAATAGCAAAGCATCCACTGAATCTGCGATTTCCCGCATGCGTTTGAAGTCAATGATCCGCGAGTAAGCCGAAGCACCGGCCGTAATCATTTTAGGGCGATACTCTTTTGCCACTTCGGCAAGCTGATCGTAATCAATCACGCCATCTTCCTTAGTGACCCCGTAATGCTGGACTTCGTATAATCTGTCTCTTATACACATCTGACGCTGCCGACGAAGAGGATAGTGTAGA
>OJCB01000599.1_pt1 | contig 13271 bp, 10 predicted proteins | sample 1591501 | NCBI WGS metagenome assembly OJCB01 (sample SAMN05416813, study PRJEB24817) | seawater metagenome | isolation source: Sea water | place: Canada:Atlantic | collected 2013-07 | reverse complement strand
GATCAGCCTCGGTCTCGTGGGCTCGGAGATGTGTATAAGAGACAGATGTAGACCTGACCGATCAGCAAAAGAAACAATGTGCGGATAAGGAGATGTTGCAATTTGTATACAGCAACCTAAAATATCCCGCTGAGGCTAAAAGACAAGGTATTTCGGGGATAGTAGTAATAGCCTTCACTCTTGATAAAGAAGGATTTATTCTAGATCCGGAAGTGAAACGTTCGGCAAATCCTATGTTGGATGAGGCTGCACTGGAAGTTATAGAAAAAATGCAAGCAGAAATGCAGTGGATTCCAGGCTCACAGCAAGGGAAACCCGTTGCTGTTAAGTTCAACTTGCCTATACGATTTTATTAGGTAAACCTATAGGGAGATCGTCACAACAGTACCTTCTCCTTCCACCGACTGGAGATCCAAATCTCCTTTATGGAGTCGGATAATTTGGCGAGATAAACTCAGGCCAATACCAGAGCCATCTTCCTTAGTAGTAAAGAAAGGCACAAATATTTGATCCATCATGTCTACTGGGATACCAAAGCCATTATCCGAAATGCGGAAGATGACCTTGCCGTCGGGATGTTTTTGTATAGACAAATCAATGACAGGATTTTCCCTCTCCTTTAGTGAATCTGCGGCATTCTTGATGAGGTTGATCAGTACCTGTTCCAGCAAATTGGGATCCGCCTGAAAAGTAACGGGATTGGAAGGGAGTTTAAGCTTCAAGTCAATCTTCCTAGTGGCTAAATCAGCCATAAAGAGCGTTTTCAGTTCTTCGATCAAAGCATTGCCATCTACCAGCTGAAAATTGGGCGGCGGGATGCGGGTAAGTCTGCGGTAGGTTTCGGTGAAATCCAGGAGCCCTTCACTTCGCTTTTTGATGACGCGAACAGAGTTCTTGATCATATCGATATAGTCAGGGTCGAGTTGATCCTTATCGGCTATTACATCATTGATAGTGGAACTCAAAGAGGCAATTGGGGCGACCGAATTCATGATTTCATGGGTCAAGATCCGAATTAACTTTTGATAGGCGACCAATTCCTGGGCTTCTAGTTCACTTTGGATATTCTGGAATGAAATGAGTTTGAGGTTCTCCCTATTTAGAATCAGATCAATCGTACGAACCGCGATCTGCATAAAGCGATTGTCAATATTGAGTTTAACGAGTTCTCGATCGCCGGGTTTTAATTGCGTGACGACCTCCCAAAGCTGTTCATCTACCTTCTTTAAGCCACTGAGATTAACCAGGTATGATTTGCGGAGCAGCCGTTGCAAGGCTTTATTCAGCAAAACGACTTCGCCATCTTCATCGATACACAGCAGTCCTACCTCGACATGTTCCACTACCGTTTGCAGGAATTGATGATTGGCTTCCTTCTCCGCACGAATATCTCGAAACTTTCGATTGATTAGGTTGAAACCATCGTGAAGGTCCCCAAAGGAGTCGCCTCTATGCCGTCCCGACCCGGTCGTATTGAAGTCATTGTATTGGATACTTTCGAAAAAATTGGCCAAATCCTTATTCGTCTGGTCTACATAATTGAATAGGTTGACCATAAGGATAATCGTTAGAATAACACCAAAACCAGTGGTTAGATGGAAGCCATTATCTAAGCTCAGTGCTATCCCTAAGACAAGAAAGAGGAGAATCGCCAGTCGAATGACAATATTGATCTTAAAATTATATACCACTTTTTGCAATCAAGATATGAAAATTCATGCCTCATTAAGTGGATTTTGGAAAAAATACTGCCATTTATCGACTAAATTTACAACCGTAAATTTACCAGCTATGAATACGTGCTTAAATTGTGATCTTACGTACAATGGGGATTTTTGCCCTAGTTGTGGGCAAAAGGCGACTACCCATCGAATTAATTGGCGGTCATTTATCTTGCAGTTACCCCAAAGTTTATTCAATATAGAAAAGGGTTTTTGGTACACATTCAAGGAATTGACACTTGCTCCTCGTAAGGCGCTGGACGGTTATCTAGCTGGAAAACGAGTCAATTTTTTTCCGCCCATTCAATATGCCATTCTAGGCGTTAGCCTTTATAGTGTACTACAGGAGTTCTGGCCGATTCCTTTTCCCGAGCTACCCGAGGACATCCAAGATGTCCAGACGTATAATATGGGGTATGAAATTGGACGACTGATTCGTGGAAAACTGAAGTTCTTTTGGTTAATGGGAATTGTCTTGTTTGCGATGCCTTCCTGGTTGATTTTCCGCAAGTATAATTTTACGGAGCATATGGTGTTGAGTGCCTATATTATTGGACACACCGCCTTCCTAGGTGTTTTTTCACTCCTCATCTATGCCTTACCTATTATGGTCAACCCGCTGATCTATCTCTTAATGGGCGCGTATTACTTTTTCTTATTTAGATTACCCGTCAATTCATTGGGAACACTAGCTTCATCTTTTAGTGTTGTTCTATTAGGATTTGTCTTATTTTTCATGATGCCGCTATTCGCCTATTGGTATCAGTTATTATTTGTCCTATGACCACGCCACTCCATCAGCAATGGCTACGTTTGTGTGAAGGCCTGCAATTAAAGGCTGAACTTTGTGATTCCTATTGGGAGGAAATATGTAGCCATTATGGAGGAATGGCGCGACATTATCATAATCTGCTTCACCTTGAAGAGTTACTAGATTGGTTGGCTATCTATGAGGAGCAAATTATAGACAAAGAAATATTCCAACTATCTATTTGGTATCACGACATCATTTATGTGGCCGGTCGTAAGGATAATGAATGGGAAAGTGCGGAATTCGCCCGCATGCGATTGCCCGACTTTGGTCTGAGTGCAGATAGGATTGAGCAATGCTGCCAACAAATCTTGGCCACAAAATCACACCAGCTTTTAGATACAGATTCCGATTTACCCTATTTACTAGATTTCGACCTAGCTATCCTCGCCAAACCATGGGCGAATTACCAGGTCTATGCCCAACAGATTCGGAAAGAATTCCAGGTCTTCCCAGATGATCTTTATCAGGCTGGGCGCAAAAAAGCCCTGCAAAGTTTCTTGGCTCGGCCATCCATTTACCATACTCCTGCCTTGCGCGATCAACTGGAAGACCAAGCACGTCAAAATATTCAAGCTGAAATCGCTCTTTTGTAGCCTGCCAATAATTTGGCGGCTGCCCCGTCCCTCGCCCTTGGTTCACGGTTTCTAAGTGGAACCTGCTCTGTCCTTGTCTCCTTCGCTCTCCTTATTATAATGGTAATTTGAAATATCAGAGCCCTCGCTGTGTTGGCTGCTGGGTTTTGGCTATTGAGCTTCGCCAATAAATTGGCGGCTACGTTGCGTTCCCAAATATGGAAAATTCCAAAAAAGAGCACATACTACCAATTACAGAGACAAATGGCCCAAAAATAGAAAATGGACCAATCTGGGGCGCTTCTCCCCCTATATTTGTATTGTAATTAAAAACAAGGTCAGACAAAAACAACAAAATACTGCTCAACTGCACGTTGGTCGGCCTTACTATCATTTGCCAAAAAACACAAAAACAAAGAGACATGAGAAGCTTAACAATTTTCACCCTACTTTTCTTCTTCTTCACAGCCGTGAACGCAGCCACCCACAGCACCATTAAAAGTGGCGATTGGGATGACGCTCGCATCTGGAGCAACGGTGTAGTGCCTTCGATTTCTTCTTGGCCTGGTGAGGCAGTAGTTATCAACCATAAAGTAGAAGTGGATGGCGACCTTAAGTTTTCTCAAGGCGCTTCCATGACAGTGAATGACAATGCGTCTTTAGAGATTGACGGCCAGCTTAAAATGTCAGGTAGCGGAACATTTTTGATCAATGCAAGTGGAGTGATCGAATGCGAATCAGTAAAGCACACGGGCTGGGACGGATCATTTACAGTGAAAGGAGATTTGATCGTCGAAGAAGGGATTGAGATCACGGGGGTAGCGGAGTTTTACACAGAAGGAAATGTATACGCAGAGAGCCTAGCGGTAAAAGGAAGCGGATATTTTGAAAGCAACGGCGGAACAATTAACATCGAAGAGGATTTGGAAATCAAAGGCGGAACAAACTTTAAGGTAACAAAGACAGATTTTGTCATAGAAGGATCATTCAAAAGAACAGGTGGTCCTAACATTATCTTCACAGGAGGGACAATGAGTGTAGGAGAAGACTTCATCGGTAGCGGAGGAGGAAGCATCTGCTTTGATGGCACGATGGTAAAAGTAGAAGAGCAAACGACATTGAGCGGAAGCGTCATCATCTACATCGGTGGAAGAGGCACTTTTGACACAAAAGAAGTAAAGATGAATGGTGCAGCAGCAATACTAGGAAAAGACATGGGAGGCTGGTTTAACTGTGTAGAGATGGAGTTGTCAGGTAGTGCGAAGATAAAATGTGTAGACGGACAGTGTGAGTATGATTCTTCGAACGGCAACGAAATGCCAAGTGTATTAGACTTGGGAGCGAGCAGTGTACTACCCGTAGAATTGTTGTACTTCGAAGCTACCGCAAGTGTAGACGGAATGCTTAACGTTAACTGGGCTACAGCAGTAGAGATCAACAATGACTTCTTCACTATCGAATTATCTAACAACGGAAAAGACTGGAAATCACTAGCAGAAGTAAAAGGAGCAGGTAACTCAGATGTAACCATCGATTACGACTGGAAATCAGATCGAGTAAACGCAGTAGGAACAGTATACCTTCGCTTGAAGCAAACAGATTTTGACGGTACTTTTTCTTACTCAGATATCGCTTCAGTAAACTTAGGCAAAAGAGCAGCAGCATACGAAGTGAATATCTATCCTAACCCAGCGACAGAATATGTAGTGATTGAGGGTATCACAGCAGATGAGACACCACAAATTTTCTTGGTCAACTTGCAAGGACAACAAATCAACATTTCTCAAACCGATGAAGGAACAAGCACAAGATTAAACATTCCTACTCAGTTGCCAGCCGGAACTTACGGCTTAGTGATCCAATCTGGCGACCAAGTACAAACAGAAAGAATCGTGATTCAGAAATAATAGGGTTTTTAATGGCAAAATGATAGATAAATTAAGCTTCTCGAAGGCCTCGGATTTCTCCGGGGCCTTCCTTTTTGAGTAGCTAGTTCTTCTTCTTTTTCTTTTTGAAAGGATTGAATTTATTCAGGTGGTTCTTAATACTATCGACCGCATTTTGGGTGCCGGTATTTTTCAAGACATTATTGGCGGTGGAGTCAATCAAGTTACCAGCCGATGAGCCTAGTTTTTCTTTAAGTAATTCCTCTGCCTTGTCTTTTGCCTCTGCTTTTACCTTGTCTACGTTTTCCTTAATGACGGTATTCGCAGAATCAACCACTGCATCTACTTTCTCTTTAGCAATTTCCTTGCCTTCATCAATTTTCTCATTCGCTTCTGCTTCCAGGGCGTCTTTTTGCTTATTGATTTCATCTTTTAGGGCTTCCTCTCCGGCTTCGGCCAAAGAGCTTTCGCCATCTCCACCTAAGAGACTCAATTTTACTTTAGGATCAGTAATAGAACCACTTAGGTTAACCAAAACATTTACAAACTCACTCTTTTTTAGATTGAAACCTAGCTTTGAAGCTTGCGATTGTAATAGGCCATAGCCACTGTCTACTGCTTTTCCAACGGCACCCTTTTCTAACATAGCTCTAGGCACTCGTGCTTTGATAGCATAAGCCATATTTTGATCCAATCCGTGCTTACCACTAATTTTCAGCGCGATGTCATCCAGGGCTAAATCAAATTCCTTGATTTCTACCGTTCCATCTTTCAATTCAAACCAATTTTTGGTACGACCTAAATCGATATCTTTGGTTAAGGCCTCAAGATTGAGCGCATTGCCCACCGCTTGTAGCGGCTTGAAGCCACCCATTACGCCATGAATCGTTTCCAGGAAGCCTTCAATATTTAGCGTCTGTAGGTTGGGCATAAGATCTTCTCCTAGGACTCCTTCCATAATCATGGTAGAATTAAAATTACCACTAATGAATTGGCCGATAGGCGCTAAGGTTTTGAAGGTATTCATGGTGTTGAAAGTCTCCTTGAAGTCTAATTGTGCTAGATCGTATTTGAAGGTAAAACTAGGGGCTGTTATATCCTTTGTATCATAACTCCCGCTGATATTCATTTGTCCCCCTAAGGTTTTGGAAGTCGCATTTTCCAACACGACGGCTTGGTCAGCCACTACCAGAAGACCTTTGACATCTTTCAACACCATATTGGAATATTTGACACGGTCTATATTGGCATCGATATCGATATTCATTCGCTCTGGTACGGGTATTACCTCTAAAGGTGCATCATCATTGGCGATAGGTTTGGCTTCGGCTTCGGGGCTCACCGTTTCCATAAATTCATTGAGATCTACTAAGCGGGAGTTCATGACGATATCACCTTTCAGGGTGCCATTATCAAATAGGTAGTCGAACACATTAAGTATAGTTCCGGTAGCGGAAAAATCACTCACGCCTATCCGGGTTTCCAATTGATCAGCTTTCAGTAATTGAGGACCAACTTGTCCCCGTACTTTGGTATTGCTTAAGGTGTATACGTCATAAACGATTTCTCTGAAAGCTCCTTCCAAATCAAAATTGAAGCGATCGAAAATAGCCATGGCCTCCTCCTCTGTATCTCCGTCGCCAGCAGGAATCACAGTCTCTTCTTCTTCTGCAGGAATCCACTCATTGGCATCAAAGAAGTCAGATTGCACCCGCATCTTACCCGTCATGGCTTTTTTAGGAGAGAAATAGGCAAGAATATTATCAATATACCCCTGTGCTTTAATATCACTTTGTCCCAGTTGACTTTGAAAATTTTTGATTTGTACATTTTGAGGGGTAAAATTAACATCCATGGTCTTAATAAAAACCGTAGGCAGGTCTGCTGACTTATAAGTCATTTGATCAATTTGCATGGTACCACTCATATCCACTCGATCATAAGCGCCGGCATCGATAGCCGACATACGGGTATTGACTTTTGCATCGGCAGTGATAATCCCATCTAAAGTTTCTATCCCTTCGATAGGGAAGGCACGGCTAAATTCAGCCAAATTGAGGACTCCTTTGATGGCCGCATCTACGGCAGGATCACTAATTGGGGTGCTCAAGCTAAACCGTCCGGCTATTGGGTTACCACCCACCTTTAGTTGGAAGCGATTGGCATCGACCTTCAGTTGGTCTAAATCACTGCTAGGGCTATTAATTTTAATTGCTGCATTGATGTCACTAATCCCTAAAGGAAGATCTGGATATTTAATATTGCCATTATCGACCGCAAAATTGATCAAGAACGCAGGAAGTTGCTCTTTTTCGCTATTGAAGGTACCTTTTACATTACCATCGAATGCAAATTTCCCTTCTGCCTTCACATCTTCATATCCCTTAATATAGGCATTGGGAACCATCGATAACAATTGCTTGAAGTCATTCTGTGGGGAACTAAAGGCAATATCCATATTGATGTCGTCAGACTCGGCCAGCTGGACGAAACCTTCGGCATTGAGTACTAACTCATTGACCTGGAGTTCATTGTCTTTCAACGTAAACTTGCTGGTGCTTTGATCGATATTTAGAATGACATCTAGGCTTGTCCGCGCTTTTACTAGGTAATTGATATCGCCATAGTTAAGGGTGAATTCATCAATAACCGTTGCGGTATTTAAGTCGTAATTGTCGATGGTGAAATTACCGGAGCCACTGTGATTAATGTTCTTGGCAGCTACGTAAGCACCTAGGGTACGGTCGTCAAAAACGAATTGACCGTTTTCTACCAAGTACTTCTCGAGCTGTACGACTACACCACTATAATCCGTTTGGCTGGCTGTCTCTTGAATTTGTGGATCAGTTGGTACCGTAATATCATAATTGGCTTGGCCATCAGCTAGTACCAGAATATTAATATCCGGAGAAATTAGACTGACGGATTTTATCTTGACAGGGCTTGTGCTTCTTATCACAGACATGATATCCAATTTGAAATCAGCTGATTTTCCCGATACCAGCTTCACATCTTCGAAAGTCTCTATGCCCACCACGGAGAAGTCTTTCAAACTAAATACCAAATGGGGAAAACCGCGGAACAAAGAAAGATCCACGTCCGCAAAATCTACTTTTGCTCGAACATTCTTATTGATCTCCTCTTTGGCAATAGCCACGATTTTATCTTTAAAAATGATGGGTACAGCGATGGCTGCACCAATAAATAGCACAACAAGCACAAGTAAAACAATAGATATGCGCTTAACAATTTTCATCGTACCTAAATTTTGTGGAAGAAATTACTCCTTCCTTGTAATAAAGATTCCCTGGCAATTTTTGCGGTCAGAGAAAGTAAATAAATCAGACAAAACTACTGTCTACTGTCTCTTAAGACTTCAAAACGTGATAAAGGACACTAGGATTATCATATGGCAACAAAAATTAACATTTTTCTCAACATTTCGCCTTTCATTTAGGATAAATTGGAAGCAAATTATTGAGTACCAAAATATTTTCGGATTTTCGCGCAGCGTTCCCTGGTCATTCCCTGATATTAGGGGCTTAATAATGACTTAGATACACATCGCCATATTTACAATCAATTTGTGTTTCCTATAACTTAAACACACTGATGCGTGTTCTTGTTGGGACCCATTTTTCTAGAATTCAAAAGTGTTCATGTCAAATTCAACTAATAGAAGCTACGAATTTATTGATTCCCCCGTTCAACTTGAAGCGTTTTATCAAGCAAACAAAGAAGTACCATGGCTTTGCTTTGACACCGAATTTGTCGGTGAAAAACGGTATTGGCCTAGGCTTTGCCTCATCCAAGTGGCCACTGAGAAGGGGAATTATTTGATCGATCCCTTTCACTGTGGTAAGCTAGATCTTTTTCTCGCTTTAATGGAAGATGCAAAAATCTGCAAAATTACACACGCAGGGGATAATGATTATCGGCTTTTGAATAATCTTTTTGGCACGGTACCCAAAAATGTATTTGATACGCAAATCGCAGCAGGTTTTCTAGGTTATCGGTATCCTATCTCTTTTCGCAAATTGGTTGAAACGGAATTGGGATGGCACCTTAAGAAGGGGTATGCTGTGGCAGATTGGGAAGCGAGACCTTTTCAGCAACGTCAATTGACTTATGCTTTGGAAGACGTTTTACCGCTATACAATCTTTGGCAAAAGGCGAGTGGGAGATTGAAGAAGTATAAACGAGAGGCTTGGGCCAAAGAGGAGTTTGAAAAATTAGAGACTGCTGTCTATTATGAGAAATCTCCTTACCATGAGGCGATCAATAGTAATATGATCAAATCATTGGCGAATAAGGAAAAACTATTTTTTCTCCGTTTGACCAAATGGCGGGTTGAAACTGCAGAAAAGAGAAACCATTCTAAGGAAATGGTACTGCCCAGTAAAATGATCAACCACATTGTACGCAATGTCGGAGCGGGAAAGGATGCTTTGAAGAAAAACCGGCGGATACCGGACAAGGTTACTGATCAATTAGGAGACGTCTTCGTCAATTTATATAAACAGGGAGAGTCGGAAATAGAAAGAAGTATGCTGGCTAAAATACCAGACTTCGATAAAGGGGATGACCAAAACGAAGATATCATCATTGATCTACTATATCTGCTGATCAAGTATAAATGTATCGAGGATAAAGTGGCTACTAGTTTGGTTTGTTCCAAAAACCAGTTGTTGCGTTTTAAATTAGATCGGGCCTATAAAGAGGAAGCTATTGGCTTCGGGTGGCGTCGCATCTTTTTGGGCGATGACATGGTTAGCTGGTTAGATCATATGGAGGATTTGAAGTTGGAAATTAATGGAGGCAAGATAGAAATAAAGGTGATTGATGAGGAGTAAGAATAAATTGCTACATGTCAAAGATTTGGCGGTGAGCTTTCCAGCAGTTGACGGAGAGTTTGAGGCTTTAAAAGGCATTAGCTTTGAATTGAATAGGGGAGAGGTGCTGGGAATCGTTGGTGAATCTGGATCTGGAAAATCAATGACGGCCTTGTCTATTTTGCAGCTATTGCCTGGATCTGCGCTTTGGAAGTCCGGCGAAATCGTATTTCATTCGGATCAGGATTCTCCGATCATCTTGAATGAGCTAGATGCGAAAGGCTTACAAAAGATAAGGGGTAATCGGATCAGCATGGTGTTCCAAGATCCTATGAGTTCTCTCAATCCCGTTTATACTTGTGGCAATCAAGTAGCAGAAGTTGTTCAACTACATAAGGGGCTTTCGGGAAAAGAAGCACGTAAGGCCGTTTTGGCTTTATTCGAACAAGTGCAACTGCCAGATGTCGAACGCATCTTTGCGGCCTATCCTCACCAACTCTCGGGCGGACAAAAGCAGCGCATCATGATCGCCATGGCCATCGCCGCTACCCCCGACCTCATTATCGCCGATGAACCTACCACTTCCTTGGACGTCACCGTGCAAGGCCAGATTCTGCAATTGTTATTGGCGCTGAAAGAGGAACTCAATATCGGTATCCTGTTCATTTCTCATGATTTAGGCGTTATCTCAGAGATCGCTGATCGTGTATTGGTGATGCGAGAGGGGGAGATTGTCGAAAGAGGAGATAAAGTAGCCTTATTACAGCGTCCTTCTCATCCTTATACAAAAGGCCTATTGGCCTGCCGCCCGCCTTTGCACCAACGTTTGCGAAGACTACCGACCATCGCCGACTTTCAAGAAGAAGGGGAACCCATAACAAAAGATTGGCGCTATAAGGAAGCAGATTATCAGCAACATCTACAGACGATTGCGGAGAAACCATCTATTCTGGAAATAGAACAACTAGAGACCTGGTTTCCCAGCAAAAAGAATTTTTGGGGCAAACCCACTGCTTATGTCAAAGCTGTAGATGGGGTGAGCTTTCAACTGAAAAAAGGAGAGTCTATAGGGCTAGTAGGAGAATCAGGTTGTGGTAAAACCACCTTGGGCCGCACGATACTAAAGCTGATCGAGCCACAAGCGGGACGAATTGTTTTCGCCGGTGATGAATTGACGGCCTTGGATGAACGAGGTATGCAGCCCTATCGGAAAAATATGCAAATCGTTTTTCAGGATCCTTATGCCTCTCTCAATCCTAGGAAAATGATTGGTTATGCCATCAGTGAACCGATGCGCAAATATTTTCCTTCTTTATCGCAGCAAGAATGGAAAGATAAGACAGTGGCTTTATTAGAAAAGGTAGGGCTTTCGGCAGATCACTTTTTTCGGTATCCGCATGAATTTTCTGGTGGACAACGGCAACGAATTGCGATTGCCAGGGCCTTGGCTGTCGAGCCTAGCTTTTTGATCTGCGACGAATCTGTTTCTTCTTTGGATGTTTCTGTGCAGGCCCAGATTCTTAACTTGCTGACTGAGCTAAGGGAGGAAAAAGGGTTGTCCTATATATTCATTTCTCACGATTTATCAGTGGTGAGGTTTATGGCGGATCGTATTCTGGTGATGTATGAAGGCAAGATAGTGGAGGAAGGGCTAGCAGATGATTTGTACAATAATCCGAAGACTGCCTATACTAAAAAGTTGATTGAGGCGATCCCAGATTCTTCCATTTTCAATTAATTTGAAAAATAAAAGAAGATAGTTGCAACCTTTTTTTAGATAGGACCGTCTTTATTGTACTTCTGAAACAGAAGAAATATCGCTATTTGTCGATTTTAAAGGCACTAATGTCGAAAATATCATCTTAGAAAGTGTAATAATTTTATATTAGAGGCGACTAATAGAGTAGAATTGTTTCACAACATTATTAGTTATTACCCGTAAATTATGAAAATACTGAATACTCGTTTAATCTGTTTAACTGTTATTGCCCTGATGAGTATGGGCTCGTATGTTTTCTTACGCTCTGTTAATGTTACTTCCGAAGCAACTTTGCAAGGAAGCAATGTGGAATTAGAGTTACAGGAAAATTTGCAAGATGAGGCCTCTGCCGAAACTGAAACACTTCTCCCTGATGTTCAGTTATTAAAATTTGTGATCAAAACCGGCAAACGTTTTTTACCGGCTTCCTGATAGTGCTTTCTTTTTCCAATAGCGTTTCAAACCAAAAGCACTCATCCCTGCAGGATTAGCTACTTCATATCTAGTACTTACTTCCTTACTTAAGTTTAGCTTCAAAAAGCTTTCCAATACATATTGTGTAAAGGCCTTTACCAAGGCGCCGTCTTCTAATTGCTCGTCTACCACCTTAGGTTTTAGCCAATCTGCCCAATCTACCAATCGATCTTCCAATTCATTCAAGTGTTCATTTACATTACTAACAGCTTGTGAGTGCGTTAGCCAAAGCCGTGCGGGAGCCAAATCTTTAATCAATTGGATCGATGCCTTCCAATCTTCCACGTTAATATCTGGTGGAGGACAAGGAGGGACTACAGGTCCGGCTCCGATTTTCACGCCAGCCACATCTCCCGTAAAGAGATCTTCGCCTACCTGCCAAGCAATATGATGAACGGCGTGCCCAGGCGTATGCCAAGCCTTAAAGGTAGTGTCGCCAATGCTAAACTCATCTTCATGCGCTACTTCCTTTAGCTGTTGCTCGGCAATAGGGTTTAATGTACCCCACAAGGCATCCATATTATCTTGATAAATCATTTTGGCCGACTTCAATAAGCGACTAGGATCATGCATATGTGGATATCCTCTTGGATGTACATAGATCGTAGCGCCATGGTCTGCAAACAACCAGGCTGCTCCGGCATGGTCTAAGTGGATATGCGTGAGGAAAACATGCTTGATATCTTCAATGGTAAAACCTGCTGCTTCAATTCCTGCCTTCAAATAAGGGAAGGTAGAGTGGGGGCCTGTTTCCACCAATACGGGGCCCGCAGAAGTTTCCACCAAAAATGCAGCAATGGCTTCCGTCTGTCCTTGAAAATGAAGGTCTATAATATGAATCATAAGAGGTAAGAAATACTTTTGGAATGAGGTATTAATAAAGTTAACACATTAGCAGCCGTTATGTTGGTTCGGCACCAGCAGGCATAGTATCCTTTCTAAGGAAATACTGAAATGGAAAGCGTGTATTTCAACTTATTCCATTAATAAAGTCAACGAGTTTCTGCGCCAATAACTCCCCTTGGTCTTCTTGAATAAAATGCCCTGCTTGAGGAATAATCTCATGTGGGGCATTTTTTGCGCCAGGTACAATCTTCTTAAAGAATTGCTCACCTCCTTTCATGATTGGATCACTATCACCAAAAAGAGTAAGTAGTGGTTTTTCCCTGTCTCTTATACACATCTCCGAGCCCACGAGACCGAGGCTGATCTC
>OJCB01000596.1_pt1 | contig 13279 bp, 14 predicted proteins | sample 1591501 | NCBI WGS metagenome assembly OJCB01 (sample SAMN05416813, study PRJEB24817) | seawater metagenome | isolation source: Sea water | place: Canada:Atlantic | collected 2013-07 | reverse complement strand
CAGGATCCGTTAACTTTCGATGAAGCAATTGCAAAATACCGACAGCATCCCCCGTTCAGGACTTGATGTTGCGGAGCTTGCCGGAGACGTAGCTGTTTTCCTCAACGGAGTTCATGATCCGGCCAGCGAGGTGCCTGCCTTCATTGAATCCATCGTTCGCTCAGGGCGCGATGAAGAACAATTGATAAGGTTGTTTGCTGACCTGGATGCCAGACCGGAGTCCGAATGGATCGTTCAACTTCTGAAAGGGTATGCTGAGGGGGCGCTCACAGAAACAGCTGACAGATTGATCGGAACTGCCGATACAGATTTGCGGGAAGGAATTCTTCAAACGTTGCCCGCATTTGGAGAAGCGGGGAAACAGGCGGCCTCTGAGCTGGTGGAAAAAACCGGACTGGCCGGTGATCAGTTCTTTAAAACGGAACCGGTTAAGCAGATTCAGTTTTTCGCGGCGATCGGGGATCGGAGGCGCCTTCATGAGGTGCATTCCCGCTTAATGAGAGAGGCAGAATCTGATATCTTTCATCAGCGGGGATTGGAGCGATATTTTCCAACACTGCATCAAAGACACAAGATTCCCGAGGTGTTCGCCGGTGTGGGGCGACCGGATCTGGCGGCTGCGCTTTTTCGGAAATATCACGACACGATTCGTTCCTACAGTTGGGATCATCAGTTATTTCTGACTTCGTATCTTCGCTTTTTGATTGAGCAGGGCCACTACGAAGAGGCGGAAAGTGTTTTTACACGTGTCACCCGGAAATCGCTTCGTGTGGATTTGCGACTCCTGGCTCAGCTTTACAAAAACTGGGGGAAACTGGATGAATGGGAGGAGCGAACCGCTCCGATGTATCTGAGCACCGGCAATCGTATCCTGATGTCTGAGTGGACAACGGCGCTTGCCGAAGGTCGCGAAATGGTGGAGTATAAGCCCGTTAGTTGGTGAAGACGATGAAGTTGCAAGCTTGGTTAAATCTCAGGGTCTTAGCGGTTCCGGTGGTGTGTGTTTTGGTTCTCTGCCAATGCAAAACAGTTCGGACCGTGAAGTCGACGCGTACTTCCATTTCTATCAAGGACGGCTCGAACGAAGAAGAGAAGCTGGAACCCACCGAAAAATATGCCATTGCCGACCGTGGTTGGGATATTGCGGCCGATGGAACGCGGACGGCCAAAAGGAACAATCTTTACGAAGGTCAGGAAGCAAAAGGCTTCGATGGTGAGTTTGGAATGAAGAAGGCCAAGTTAGGGAAAACGAATGCCAAAATGAAGGAGTTTAAAACTCCCGAGTATCTCAAAATGCAGGAATTCAAAGGCACCTCGGAATCGAAATTCGGGGCGGTGAAGGCGAGGGAGGGAAACTTCGAGAATAGCAAATCTTCATTCGCCAGCAAATTATTCAGCGGGGCGGAAACCAAAGGTGTTGATACCTTCGGGACCTACAAGACCAATGGTTTTGACGGTGCTTCCAAAGAGTTCAAAACCGACGGGAACCGTGCGGGGATGAATGCGGTCAACACTGCTCCGCGACCGGCTGGAGTGGCGCAAATTACCGGTTACCAACAAAATTCTTCAATGTCGATGGATGACGTTAAGAAGCTCCTTAATCCCAACGCCTATGCGCGCGGGACTGGGATTCGGGATTGACTCAGTGGTCTGAACCGCGAAGCCGGAGGCTTCGTAGCGAAGGTCTGAGCCCCTCGAAAGGTCAATGAAAGAGGCGCTTTTTCAGTAAGTCTCCACAGGCGAACGCTTCCCGTCTTCGACCGAAAGATTCTTCGCTTCTTCTTCTCCCAGGGTGTCCACCCGGAGATCCCAAATTTGGGAATCGACTTCCTGAAATTTTTCCATCGACCAGTCATAGGGCGGAGCCATTTTCTTTTTGGCTTTGTGAATCCGTTCCAGCGCATCGTTGATGATCGGATCCGGCAGCGTTTCGATAACTTCGGCGGCTTTCTCGACCAGTTCAATCCGGTGACAGATCATGGCGAGATCGTTTCCGGCGCCAATGCAGGCACGAATCGTATCTTCGAAAGTCACCTCGTTGAGAATCGCTCCCATGTCGAGATCGTCGGTCATGACGAGACCATCGTAACCGAGTTGGTTTCGTAAAAACTGCCCGATGATATTTTTCGAAAGTGATGCCGGCCATCGTGGTGTGTCTGCATCCCAGCAGGGGAAGTGGGAGTGACAGGTCATGATGCTGTCGAGATCGGGAAGTAAAGCGCGGAAGGGAAGCAATTCGTCGGCCTCCATTTCTTCCAGCGTTTTGTGAATTACGGGAAGTTCTTCATGCGGATCGCACTCTGCCGAGGCATATCCGGGAAAATGTTTTCCACAACTGAGGACCCCCTGTTCACGCATCGAGTGATTAAAAACGGAGGCATTGTCGATCACCTCTTTCGGGGAAGTTCCGTAGCAGCGCCCTTTCAGAGAATTGTCGGCTTCGTCGTCGTAGGAAAGGTCGAGGACAGGGCAAAGATCAAGATTGAATCCGAAAACCCGCAGGATTTGGCCGGTCAAAGAGCCGTGTCTTTTGATCAAATCGAGATCCCCTTTTTTCCGAAGAGCCTGAGCGTTTGGGGGCTCGTTTCCGATCAAGCGTAGCCGCGAAACCCGTCCGCCCTCCTGATCAATCGTGATAAACGGTTCAATGTCACTGAGGTCCCGGAGGTCATCAATTAACTTGCGTAATTGTTTAGGTGAGTTGATATTACGGCCGAACAAGATGTAACCGCCTGGTTGCAGCCTTTTGAACCGCTCGGCTGTCTCAACATCTAACTCGGGACTTGGAACTCCGGTCAACAATAGTTGGCCTAAGGGGAGACGATTTTGCATAGTAAAATATAAGTCCCTGAGTTAAGCAGCCATGCCCCGATTACACAAAAGCTTTTTCGCCGCAGCCGGCGGAGCGACCCTATTACTTGGTCTCCTCGTAGCCTGCACCACACCTGTTCCGTCTCCAATGGCGCCTCCTCCACCCATCAATCCGATGGGCACGAACGCCGGTTCGCAGTCGGGAGGCCATACCCAGCCTCTATCAACACGCCCGAGAGATCCAAAAGCGCCCCTGGTTTATACGGGAATTGATGTTCTCGAGGGAAATCGCTTTGTAGAGCTGAAAGGAAAAAGAGTCGGTCTCATCACGAACCAGACCAGTATTAACCGGAACGGCAAAAGGACGCGCGAAGTTCTCGCTGCTGCACCTGAGGTCAATCTTGTTGCTCTCTACACGCCTGAACACGGTCTCGATGGTAAAGAAAAGGCAGCAGCCTACATTTCAACCCGGACTGATCCTCTCACCGGAGTCATTGCTCATTCCCTTTACGGGCCGACCCGGAAGCCGACTGCGGCAATGCTGAAAGACATCGATGTCATGGTTTTTGATCTTCAGGACATCGGTTCGCGGAGCTACACTTACATCTCGACGATGCTTCTGGCGATGGAGGCTTGCGGTGAAAATAATAAGAGGTTCATGGTTCTCGACCGGCCGAATCCGCTTGGCGGAGAGCGAGTCTGCGGACCGCCGATGGAGCAGAAATGGATCAGTTTTGTGGGCCAATTTTCGGCACCATACTGTCATGGTCTGACTGCCGGCGAAATTGCCCATATGGCCAATGCCAAAGGCTGGAGCAAGAAACGGTGTGATCTTCAGGTAATCAAAATGATTAACTGGAAGCGGAATATGAGCTGGAGGGACACAAGGCTTCTCTGGGTAGCGACATCCCCGAACATTCCGAATGCGGACTCACCGCTCTACTACGCCACCACCGGGGTTTTCGGAAGCTTGACCGGAGGCGATATCGGAATCGGCACACTCAATCCTTTTGAAATGGTTGGCGGCAAGGGAATTGATCCCGATGAGCTGACCCGTTATCTCAACGGTTACGGGATGAAAGGGGTGACCTTCACGCCGTATCGCAGTGTCACCCGTCCCGGATATGCCGGAGCAAAGATCAAACTGGACCACAATGCACCAGTGGATATCGCCGGACTCAATCTCATATTCATCGACCTGGTTAGCCGGAGGATTCAGGGGGATTTGTTTGCGAAAACCACTCAGAGCAGCATGAACATTTTCCACAAGGTCTACGGCAGCGACAATCTCCGGGGGCAACTCGCTTCAGGAAAGACTCCTGCGAATATCATTACTTCGTGGAAGGGGTCGCATGATCGCTTCCGGAAAGATCGGAAGCCTTATCTGCTATATTAGGGAGAGAAGGGCGCGCTATTTCAGTAGAGAATTCGCATGCCGACCTGGGCAATTGTTTATCTCAGCTTTTATTTGCTGGTCGCTCTGGTTGGATCTGCTGTGACGTATTCTGATCGGACCACTTTTATTGAGTGGCTCTGTGAGTTGGTCATTCACGTATCCATTGTTTATCTTGCCCTTGCTTTTTGGCACCCTGGCCTTGTGGGTGGGGTTGCTCAATGGGTTTTGGTCGTTTGGTTTGCCGGAGCAATTATTTGGGAGCCCTTTGCGATGATCCGCGAAGCGAGGCAAACAGGAGGGCTTGAGCCAGCGGACAGACGGTCGCAAATTCAGAATGGGATTGCGATTTTGATAGTAGTGGCGCCTGCCTACATCATTGCTGGAATGCGTGTCTTTGGATGAGATTCCGAAAACGTCGATTTCTTCCAAGAGAATTGTCCTGCGGAAACTGGCTTGCTTCAGGAAGCAGGAAGCAGGAAGAAGTCGGGCTATTTCGCTTCCTCTTTCTTATGCACCACATAAAGCCTCTGTATCTCCACTTCACCGAAAGCATCGGGAGAGTCGCCTTTTTCCGCATTGGACAGGGTGTAACACCCCGCTTTGAAGTAGCAAGCTTTCCGCTCCGTTTTCCATTTCATGACCTGCTTCTGATTGTGCAGGTAAAGGATGGAGCCTTTTTCGATCACCATGATCAGTGAGAAAAACTCACCCATCTTGTAGTTTTCGTTGAGGATGACTGGTTCTGCTCCGTCGCGCTCAATGAACAGCCTGGATCCCTCAAGCCGGATCTGAAGAAAGTCGCCTTCAGCATCGTGAATCTGAATGCAAACGACGTGCTTCTTCACCGCCGGAACGGCATTGATGGCGAGAGTTGCTGCGAGTGTGTGTCTTAGTCCGTCATTGGTTCCCCAGCTCGCTTTGGTTTCGCCACCGGGCTTCATTTCCCGAAGCTCGCATCGCGGGTAGGCGGAACCGGGGGTGGTGGGATCGCTACATTTTGCTTTGAAAATGATCGAATCCCCCATCTTCGACATCCGGAAAAAATCCGGATCCTCAAAGCGCCTCAAGACCGGCATTTTCACCTCATCTGCAAAACCGTCGTCATCGGTATTGTCATCGAGAGGAATGGTCAGCTTCCAAATATCGAGAGCGAAAACATCGCCGGCGTATTTGGCCAGCCCCGAAAGAGGCAGAAGCACACAAAACGCGGCGAGGCTTAGAATCGCTTTGCTTCGTTTTCCCATTACAGCCTTCGCCATTTCCGGCCATCTTTTTCAAGAAGTTCGTCCGCTTCCTTCGGTCCCCAGGAGCCCGCAGGAAATTCAGCCATTTTCGGTGGATCTTCCGATTTGTGCCAGGCGTCTTCGATTTCGTCGATGTATTTCCAAGCCGTTTCCACTTCGTCTTTGCGTGCAAAAAGTGTCGCATCACCGGCCATGGCGTCCAACAAGAGCCGTTCATAGGCTTCGGGGCTGCTTTTCCCAAAGCTGGTTTGATAGCGGAAATCCATCTTCACTGGCTGCAGCATCGCCGCCGGTCCGGGGCGCTTGGAACGCATTCCGAGGGAGATGCCCTCGTTCGGTTGAATTCGGATCACGAGCACATTCCCGGGCATGGCTTCCGCTCCGTCGAGAGCATTAAAAAGGACATTGGGCGCTTCTTTGAAATGAACCGAAATTTCGGTGCCTTTTTTGGGGAGACGTTTTCCCATTCGCATGTAGAAGGGGACTCCTTCCCAGCGCCAGTTATCGATCATGATTTTCAAGGCAACATAGCTTTCGGTCATCGAGCCCGGATTGACCCGGTCTTCGCGACGATAGCCGACAACCTCTTTACCATTCACGGTTCCCGAAGTGTACTGGGCACGGACAATGTTCTCCGAGACGTCTTCAACTCCCTGGAGACGGCGAAGGCATTTCAACACTTTGACTTTTTCATCACGAATCCCGTCGGCTGTCAGGTCAGCCGGAGGTTCCATTGCGATCAGGCTCAGAAGTTGGAGTAGATGGTTCTGGACCATATCACGCAAAGCACCGGCCTTGTCGTAGTAGCCACCTCGACCGCCCTCCATCCCAAGGGGTTCTGCGCAGGTAATCTGCACATGATCAATGCACCGGTTGTTCCACAGCAGTTCAAAAAGAACGTTGGCGAAACGCAGCACCATGATGTTCTGGGCGGTTTCTTTGCCGAGGTAGTGATCAATCCGGTAGGTGTCTTTTTCCTCAAAAGTTTCCGCTACGACCTGATTGAGATGTCTGGCGGTTTTGAGGTCGGTTCCGAAAGGTTTTTCCACCACGGCCCGGCACCACCCTTTTTCGTTTTCATTGAGACCGGAGGATTTCAAGTGAAGCAGGATGTCATCGAAAAATTCGGGAGCGGATGCGACGTAGAAAAGACGGTTCGGGCTCGCCCCGGCTTCTTCCATTTCGTCGAGACGCTCTTTCAGTGAATAGTATCCCTCCGCATCATTAAAATTGCTCTCGTGATACACGATGCTTTGGGAAAACTGTCCCCAGAGATCATCGTTGTGTCCCTGGCGCGAAACTTCACGGTTCAATTCTTCAAGACCGGCTCGATATTCCTCGTCTGTTTTCTCGCGACGGGCGAATCCGACGACTTTGAGGCCTGGAGGCAGATCTCCATCAGCTGCCAGATTATAAAGCGCAGGAATCAATTTACGGTGCGTCAAATCACCTGTAGCGCCGAAAATTACGAGGGTGCAGGATTCGGGCCGGCTCCGAACTGATAAGTCGTCTTCGCGAAAAGGGTTCTCTTCCATTGAGGGAATGAACCGGCATTATCCATGCCATTGCAAGGGTTTTGCTGGATGAAAGAGTGCACTCTCCCGCTTCGTATTGGTTCCGGTGAAGCAATCTGTAAAGTTTCCGCCCGTGGTCTGGTTCAGTCTCGGCTTTGGTGCAATTGCACTGGTTTTCGTATCCTTGCTTTGTTTTTCATTACATTCACATTTTGAGCCACCCCGCGAGGCTGCTCGTGAAATCTTTTCAGTGACGGCCATGAAGGCGAAGCTTGGCGAAGAAGCGAAACAACTCGATGAAATGCCACCCTTGTTGGTCGAAGCATTTGTCGCTGTTCAGGAACCGCGATTCTATGAGTATCAGGGAGGGACGGATTGGGTAGGCGTATATCGATCTTTTTGTCATCGCTACGGCCGTCCAAATGCCATAGGTCTGGGGCTGGCCCATTGGATCATGATCGACCATTCATCGAGACCGGGTCTTCACCGACAAGCTTTTATTCGGCAGTTCATCGCCGCCGAAATCGAAAAATCACTCAGCAAAGAAGAAATTCTTTTTTATGCCCTGAATGCCCGAAGATTTGGAGAATTCACTCGAGGAGCCGTTGCCGGATCAAAACTACATTACGGGAAATCTCTGGATAAGTTGAACGAAGACGAGCTCATCTCGCTCGCGCTGATCACCTTGAACCCGGAACATCGGAAGCCACCATTTCCGCAGGTGCTGCTTGATTCGACACGCGAGCGAGCCCTTGAGATCAGAAATCGATGATCATCCCGGTTTTCGCATCTGTATTTTACTCCCGCCAAAAACCCTCCTATAGTTGCGCCACATGGAAACAGTTAAGACAATTTTGACTCATTGGTTTTTCTGGGGATTTATTCTCGGACTTTTTCTCTGCGTGCTTTCACTGATCGCGCACTCCAAGACCAAGCGTGAATACAAGCGCCTCAAGGGGCACCTCAGTGATAAGCTTGAAATTGAAGCGGAGAAGATGACCGAAATGAAGGAGTCCATCGACCAGCTCAAGAAGGAGAACGAAAACCTCCGTCTCAAAATCGGCTCTGCCAATGTAAAGGACGACTCCCACGCAATGGAGCGTGAGTTGGAAATATACGCCCGGGCCGAAAAGACGATGGTCGTCAATGCTCCCGGCTTTGCCCAGGCCTGGGAAAAAGCGAAGGAAGGGGCTCTCGACGAACTCGAAGAAGAGGAAGCAGGAAAGAGTCTCCCTCGTCGTATCTTCAAGCGCTTCTTCAATCGTAGCGGATCTTCTGTGGATGCCGATGTCGTTGAAGCCCTGCCTTCTGATTCATCGAATCGCAAAGAAACCTCTGACTCAGAGGCGTAAGCGAATTCCCCTAATACAGGTATGATTCTTTCAATCCCTGAGAGGGAGTTCGGCGGTTATATTTTTGACTGCGACGGAACTCTCGTTGATTCCATGCCTCTTCATTTTCGTGCCTGGACGATTGGTTTCGAAAAAAATGAAGCTCCCTGGGTATGGGAAGAGGACGAATTCTACGCGAACGCCGGTGTTCCGGATCGCGTCACCGTCGAGCAGCTCAATCAACGTTACGGAGCTCAGATCGACCCTGATCTGGTTCACGATCGGAAGGTGGAGTGGTACAGCGAAATGCTTCACGAATTGACTCCGGTCAAAGCTGTCGCCGATTTCGCGAGGAAACTTCATCAAGCGGGGGAGAACATCTCTGTCGCTTCGGGGAGCGATCTTTCGATTGTGATCCCGTCTCTGGAGCAGATCGAGCTTCGCGATATTTTTGAAATCATCATCACTCCCGCGGATGTCGAACGCGGAAAACCCGATCCCGACATGTTTCTGCTGGCAGCAGAGAGGATGGGAGTTGATCCGGCCGACTGCCTCGTTTTTGAGGACGGTCAGGCTGGAATTGACGCGGCTACCGCTGCCGGAATGGAGAGTGTGTTTGTCGACAGCCGGTCCTTGTCTTCGGATTCATGAGGCCGGTTTTCAGCGTCCACCTTTTGGTTGCGATTCTGATTTCCGCTTCTTCGACTCTGAGTGCGGAGGATTACCCCGATGAGTGGTGGGACTCCGTCAAAGAAGTAAACGAATTTACCGCGGTCAGCCAGGAGGGGCGCCTCAAGCTGACGGTAGCTCTGATCGATCCTGAGCCTGTGGTCGAAAAAATGGTGAAAGGTCCGAACGGGGATTTCCCGAGGCATGAATATCAGGGGAAACTGCTGCCCTTGGATTTCTATCCCGGCAGGAAATTACTGACGAAGTTCGAGTTACGCTGGGACGGTAAACTGATTCCAGTGGAGGAGCGGTTCTGGAATGACCTCGCCGGATTCGAAGTCGAAATCAGCACAGTTGATCCCAAATCCATCCCGATTGAAAACCGGTGGCGATTCAAGCATGAGTTCTCCCTTCAAATGCTGCAGCCGCGAATCATTTTGTCAGCGGAAGGTGGGACGGTCCTGATCGAGTGGGTGAAACGAGAGGACGGAGACAGTCAGTCCACCACGCGATGGATCGTTACGAAGAGTGGAACGGTTCTGAGACATCGGGATTGGCCTTCGTGGGAAGACGAAGATCTTTAGTGTCAGATCAGCGTGATTTCGCTTCTATCTGTACTCCGTCGATGATCGCTGGATCATTGGAGGATTTTCCTGTGACACGAAACTTTGAAACTCTTTGTCGGTGTCAAAATTCGAAGCCGGAGTAGGCGACCATGCTGCATCGTACAATTCTGATTCCCATGCCCACGCAGTGGAAGAAAACACGGGAAAGTAGCCGAAGCGGAAGTGTCGGTCGATGGTAAACCTCACCCGCCGAGTGAGGCCGATGCCCAACAGGCGGAGCTGAGCACAAAATAGAACCTCATGGATCGTCACCTTTCGGCGAAAGAATGAATGAAGATTACATTCTCGCCTTCACCAGATCCTCCATTTTCACCATGTCGATGGCGAATTTACGGATCCCCTCGGCGGTTTTCTCTGTCGCCATGGCATCGTCATTAAGGAGAAACCGGAAGGTCTTTTCGTCGAGGTCGAGGCGCTCAATGTCAGCGTCGGCAGCTTTTGAGGCATCGAGTTTTCTTTCAAGCGTTCCAGAAGCGTTTTGCAGATCTTCGAGAAGGTTTGTCCCGATGGTGAGAAGATCGCATCCGGCAAGTTCGATGATTTGTCCGGTGTTGCGAAAGCTGGCTCCCATCACCTCAGTATCGTAGCCGAATTTGCGGTAGTAGGTGTAAATTTCCTGAACGGACTGCACACCGGGATCTTCGGCTCCGACGTATTCCTTTCCTGTATCTTTTTTGTACCAGTCATAAATCCGGCCGACAAAAGGGGAGATCAGTTTGATTCCGCCTTCTGCGCAAGCCACCGCCTGAGCCAGTGAAAACATGAGAGTCAGGTTGCAGTTGATTCCTTCTTTCTGGAGTTTCGCTGCAGCTTGAATCCCTTCCCAGGTCGATGCGACTTTTATGAGAATCCTTTCGCGATCGATTCCTTCGTTTTCGTAAAGAGCAATCAGTTCCCGGGCTTTTTCAATCGTTCCATCATGATCAAACGAAAGGCGGGCGTCGACTTCAGTGGATACGCGTCCGGGAACAATTTCGAGAATCTTTTTCCCGAAGGCGATGAGGACATTGTCGATGACTTCTTCTACGCTTCCGCCGGATTTGTCCTGAATCACTTGATCCACAAGGGGAGCATACTGTTCCTGCTGCGAGGCTTTCAGGATGAGTGACGGGTTCGTGGTGGCATCCTGCGGTTCGTATTCCCGCATCGATTCGAAGTCGCCGGTATCGGCGACAACGGTGGTGAACTGCTTGAGTTGATCGAGTTGGTTTCCGGTTTCCGCTGCTGATTCCATAGATTGAGTAGTGTGAATGAGTTTTCGTGACCTGTCGATAGCCGTCTCCTTTTAGACGTCGATGCGCCAGAAAATTTAGCAATTTTTCTCGATTTTCGGTCAACGGTCCTGTTTCATTGTTACATGAAGCTATCTCTCCCCTACCGTATTCTTCTGTTCAGTTGTGTTGTTCTGTCAGGATTAACTTTTTCCGGCTGCACCTATGACTCCTACAATGGCGGTTATTCGCGGCCATATTCCTCTTCCTCCTACCGGGGCGGTTATACCCCCTATCGGGGCAGTTATGGATCTTCCTATAGTGGTAGATCCTACGGAAGCGGTGATCGGTATTCGCATAATTATTCTCGATACAATTCGAATACCCGATATTCAGCGCTTGCGATGTCAGCCTTCAATAATCGCGGGGGCAATTATCGTGGTCACGGGCACAGTTCGCACCATAGGCGGCCACTTCCTCAGAAAATCAATCGCGTCCAGCCAAAGCCCAACAACAAAGTTTCCCCCGCCAGAGGGAGTGGGAAAGGTAAGGGCGGAGGCGGTAGCGCTAATCGAGGGGGTGGAAAAGGAAAAGGCAGCGGAGGTAAGGGTAAAGGGAATAGCAAAGGAAAAGGCAATACCAGGAAACGATAGGAATCCTCTTCTGGAATTTCTGGATTGATGGATTTGAATGATTCAGGGGATGTTGCCTTTCCTTCCGTTTCATTTCAACTACCCGTATGGATCAGGGATTGGATTCCTTCCAATGAGCTAGTCTGCAATACTCCGGAGGAGCGGATGGACTTTGTCATCGGGCTTGCGACAGAGAATATCCGTCGCCAGACCGGTGGACCTTTTGGAGCTGCCGTATTTGAGAGGGAGAGTGGAAGACTGCTCGCCCCCGGTGTTAATGTTGTGGTGCCTTCACATTGTTCGATGACTCATGCGGAAGTGGTGGCTGTTTCGGTAGCGCAACAAGTGCTTCAGCATCATGATCTCGGGAGTGCGGGAACCCGGGACTACGAACTGGTAACCAGTGCCGAGCCATGTGCGATGTGTCTCGGTGCAGTGACCTGGTCAGGCGTAAAAAGCGTAATCTGCGGGGCGAGGGATGTCGACGTTCGGGAGATCGGCTTTGACGAAGGAATCAAGCCGCCAAACTGGGCCGGGGAATTGAGAACCCGCGGAATCGAAGTGACCATCGATGTGAACCGAAATGCCGCCGTGGCACTTTTAAAGGAGTATTCGGAAATGGACGGTGAAGTCTACAATGGTCGAAAAGGGAACTGACGACAGCTCTGTGTCGTTCTCGATTGAATTCTGTTCATACGACTAAAGTCTGAGCAAAAGAGAATGCTCTCTTTTTCCGGTAAGTCATTGAGGCCATTCGTCCAATTTGGTAGACTCATGTCCGAAACCAATTTCGGGGAGTGCTTTTATGGTCATTTCAAAGACATACCTGGAAATCTGGAAAGAATTCGATAAGCCCGTTCAACGAAGGGCAGCGACTTTGTTTCTTGAAGACTTGGAACGGGACAAATCTCAGATCCGTAGGATGGAGGCCGATCTAGCCGGCATTCTCAATTTTCGAAAAGAATTTGTTTCCAAATTACCGATCACTAAAAAGGCGGATCAACTTTCCTTGAGACTGGGAGACGAGGCGATGCGGAAATATATCGAGCCAGTTCTGGTCCAGTTTTACCTGACAGAGAAAGTGCCGCTGCTTTCCTTTTTCCTCGATGCTTTGTTTATCTCACATGAAAGAGGTGCCATCAGAAATACGCCGACCCCACCCTCGCTCGAGGAACTGCGGACAGCGGTCGACAAGGTGCTTGAAAAGTTTCCGGAGGAAGAGGCCGCTCGTTATTTCTCTTTGCTCATTCTTCTCGACGGCAGCGGGCTCTGGATCCATCTGAAATCCTCTCTTGAGGAGGTCGAGGATGACGTTGTTGCGTTTCGCGCGCCTTCTTCTGAAGAGGATGTAATCTCAGACCTTGTAGCTCGGGAGGCGACTCCTGAATCTTCGGAAGAATTCACGACGCTCGATAATTTGTTGATCCGTGCATCGGTTTCATCTGCCACCGGGGAAATCGGAGCGTTGCAAGAAGATCAATTGGCGGACCTTGTGGATGAAGTGGTGGCCTTGAACGCCGAACGCCGGAAATCCCATTTTCATCGTGGATTTCTGGACGCACTTTTCGAACGTCCTTTTGCCTTTTCATTTCGTGGGGAAAACGCCGAGAGACGCGCCTGGTATTTTTCAGGAATCATTTTCGGTCTGCTCCGGGGAAATAAGAGGAAGCGCTGCCTCGAAGTGATCGATCAGGAGAAAGCTCTGGCGCGTGAAGTGGCGGAAGGGCAGGGGACCCCTTGTGGGGCAAATCTACTACCACATCTTTATGGGATTCTCGTGGGGGAGGAGCGATTTTCTCTCTCTGTCTCTTATACACATCTGACGCTGCCGATGAAGAGGATAGT
>OJCB01000595.1_pt1 | contig 13329 bp, 10 predicted proteins | sample 1591501 | NCBI WGS metagenome assembly OJCB01 (sample SAMN05416813, study PRJEB24817) | seawater metagenome | isolation source: Sea water | place: Canada:Atlantic | collected 2013-07 | reverse complement strand
ATCTACACTATCCTCTTCGTCGGCAGCGTCAGATGTGTATAAGAGACAGTACCAAAGCATCGCTCGAAACCGATTCGTTTATCTCCGCTGCTTCGTTCCAGGACACCACCCGTGTTCTTACCGAAGCGTCGACGCTCGGACGGATCGATTACCTTCGCGGATTCAAAGAAAACGTCATCATGGGGCACCTCATTCCTGCGGGAACGGGCTTCCACAACATTCGAAATATCGAAGTGGAAGAGTATGCCAAACCGGAAGACCTCGAAGAGGACGTGCCGGAAGATGCAGAGGACGCAGAAGGTGCCGAAGACGCAGTTGCAGAAGAGGATATGGTCGGCGAATCCGCCTGATCTGTTTCTCTCTCAGTAAACAATTCAACAAAAGCGCCGGTGGTTTTTCCATCGGCGCTTTTTTTGTGATTTGGGGAATAGCTCCCGCAGATCAGTGCTATTTCGAAATGGGCGGAACCCATGATTTAAGGCACATTGTAAAAGGCGATGAAGCTGGATATTCATATTCAAAGGTTATGTTTTTTGATCCTCTGTTTTCTTCCCCTGTTTCTTCAGGCTGCTGGCGAAACGGGAGGGGATTTCGAGGATGCCGTCGCTCCGATTCTTAAAGAGCGCTGCGTTAAGTGTCACAACGGGAAAACGCAGAAGGGGGAACTGAACCTTTCTTCCGTCGTCGGGGTAATGAAGGGCGGAGAGAGTGGGCCGGTTTTTGAAGCGGGCTCTCCTGAGAAAAGTCACCTTTATGAAATGGTGCATCGGAAGGAAATGCCCAAAAAAGGAGATCCCCTGACGCATGCTCAGATTGAGACGATTCGGAAATGGATAGATACCGGTGCTCCCTTCCGAACTCAGCCCAGGATCACGGAAACACTCCCTCATCAACATGATGTGATTCCGGTGCTGCTGCTGCGCTGTACGACTTGTCACGGCCCCAGGAAGCAACTGGGCGGCGTTGACCTGCGCAACCCGGCTGCGATGAAGCGTGGCGGTAAAAACGGGCCGGTCATGATTCCCGGTGATCCTGACAAAAGTCTCGTCATCCAGCGGATTGAAAGTGAAGCATGTCCGCCGCGGGATATGCTGCTGAAAGAATTTGTAAAACGTCCTCCGAAATCCGAAGTCGCCCTGTTGAGAAGGTGGATCGCAGCAGGAGCCCCGGAGGAAGACATCGTTCCTGATGTAGCGAACGGTGAGGCGGACCCTTTGGTGACAGAAGAAGACAGGCAACACTGGGCGTTTGTTGCTCCGGAAATTGCCTCAAGCCTCAAGAATGAAAAATTGAATGTCGATTTCTTTGTTGGCAGAAAATTGAAAGAAGAGGGGCTCGCCTTTTCCGAAGAAGCGGATCGGAATGCTCTGATCCGGCGGGCCTACATCGACCTCATTGGATTGCCACCCTCAGTGGAAGAGTGGCAGCAGTGGAGTAGGCATCAGGATGCGGACTGGTTTTCGAAAATGGTGGACCATCTCCTGTCCTCACCTCGATATGGGGAACGCTGGGGAAGATACTGGCTCGACCTTGCCGGGTATGCGGATTCGGAAGGGGGCATCTCTGCGGACCCTGTCCGTGAAGTCGCCTGGAAGTATCGCGATTATGTGATCCAGGCTTTCAACGAAGACAAGCCTTACGATCGCTTCTTAATCGAGCAACTGGCCGGTGATGAGTTGCTGGATTGGCGAAAGGCGGAGGAGGTCACAGAAGAGATGGTGGAGAATCTGACTGCGACCGGATTTCTAAGAATGGGCATTGATCAGACCGGATCAAGGACGATGAACTTTGTTCCGGAACGGCTGGGAGTTATCAGTGATGTGATTGCTGTCGTTGGATCCGGGGTAATGGGTGTGACCATGGAGTGCGCCAAGTGCCACACTCACAAATACGACCCCATTCCGCATCGGGACTACTACCGGATGAAGGCGATTTTCCAGGGAGCTCTGGATGAGCATGACTGGTTGTCTTTCAAAACTCGCACTGTGAAAATGGGGACGGCGGAGCATCGGGAACGCGTTGCCAAAACGAATCCGCCATTGTTAGCGGAGAAAAAGAAACTGGAGTCTCAGTTGAAACAAGCCGGAGCGGATTTGAAAACGGAAACTCTGCGGGCGCATTATCCGGCGCAATCAGAAGAAGACAGGAAGGCCACTCTCGGAGCCCTGCGCGTGGCTGACAATAACCGCTCTCTTCCGCAACGCCTGCTGGTGGAAAAATTGATGAAAGCGGAAGTGATTCCTGACTCCGAACAGCCTGAAAGTGTTCTCGCTGCGAAGAAAAAAGTAAAGGGGCTGGAACGGCACATTGCCAAAGTCCGGGATGAAATGGAACCCGCTCTGGTGATTCGCGCTTTGTGGGATCGCGGCGAACCCTCACCGACCTACATTCTTCGCCGGGGCGAACATGCCAAGCCTGGAAGGCTGGTCGGCCCCGGGGTTCCATCGGCGCTGACAGATGGCAAAACCGCGTTTGAAGTTGAGCCGCCTTTTCCAGATGGAACAGTGAAGTCAGGTCGTCGACTTGCCTTTGCCCGCTGGTTGACGCAGCCGGATCATCCGCTCACAGCAAGAGTCATGATGAATCGGATTTGGTATCATCATTTCGGAAGAGGTTTGGTGAATACTTTGGAAAATTTCGGGGTAAAAGGGGAGCGGCCAACCCATCCAGAATTACTCGACTGGCTTGCGCTGACTTTTGTGGAGAAAGGCTGGAGTATCAAAGAAATGCACCGGGTGATTCTTAATTCCCGCACCTGGAAGCAAAGCAGCATGATTTCCGATGATCGTTTGGAGGCCGATCCGCAAAATCGATTGGTCTCAAGAATGCCCCTGCGGCGGATGAATGCCGAAGCTTTGCGCGACTCTCTCTTGTCTGTGTCAGGACAACTTGATGTCGAAGCAGGTGGCCTGCCGGATCAGATTGAAGTTGATCGGGATGGGATGGTAAGTGTCATTGCCGGAGAGACCGGGAAATTGCGTCGTAGTATCTACCTTCAATATCGAAGGACCGAGATCCCGACAATGATGGATACCTTTGACTATCCGGAAATGGGACCCAATTGTCTGAGTCGAAATATCTCCACGGTTTCCCCCCAGTCATTGATGCTGATGAACAATGCCAATATCAGGAATTACGCAGCAGCGATGGCTGCAAAGATCGAAGGTTCGCTGAGCCGGGCCGGGGCAACTCATAGCGATTTCGTGGATGCTGTCTACCGCACTGCTCTAAGTCGCCCGCCCAGCGCCGAAGAGACAAAGCTTGGCAGCGAAGCTTTGACCGAGCTCGAGGCAAAATGGGGTGAAGACAAAGATGCTGCTCTGGAAACGTACTGTCATATTATCCTCAACTCGGCAGCTTTTCTCTACGTCGACTGAATCAGAAATCGTAAGATCAATATGAATCCATTTTCCGAGCTCAACCCAAGTCGCCGCGATTTCTTTGCGAGGACTAGCGATGGATTGCTGGGAGCTGCGTTGGCATCGCTTCTGGGGAATGACCTGGGTGCCGAAGAGCATCCGGGTGGGTATGATTTGACGCCGAAACGTGGGCATCATCCGGCAAAAGCGACATCGGTGATTCAGTTGTTCATGAATGGCGGGCCGAGCCAAATGGACTTGTTCGATCCCAAACCGGTTCTGAATGGAATGGATGGGAAACCGTTTCCGGGGAATGTTGAAGAAGTGGGGAACTCCAACGCCGACAGCATCGGAGTGATGATGGGTGGGCAGTACAAGTTCGCGCGCCACGGGCAGTCGGGAATGTGGATGTCCGACGCACTGCCGCATACCGCGAAAATGGCTGACGACATTTGCCTGATCAACTCGATGTGGACGGATCACCCGAATCATGACAACGCCCTCTACAAGATTCACAGCGGCCGTTTGTTCATGGGATATCCAACATTGGGTGCCTGGACTGTTTATGGATTGGGAACAGAAAACCGGAACCTTCCGGCTTATGTGGTTTTGAACGATCAACTCGGCATGCCGAAAAACGGGACACGGAACTGGACGTCAGGATTCCTGCCACCGCTGTATCAGGGCACAAGGTTTCGTCCGACGGGATCACCAATTTTAAATCTGAAGCCACAGTATGAGCAGCCATCAGCTGTGACCGAAGCGGCCCGGGGCTTGCTCGGAAAACTCGATGGCATTCATCGAAACACGCGTCCGCATTATCAGGAACTGGATGCAAGAATCGAGTCCTACGGGCTGGCCGCGCGAATGCAGCTTTCAGCCGGCGAAGCTCTCGATCTTGCCAGGGAAAAACCACACACACTCGATCTCTACGGGATTGGTGAATTAAAGACCGACTCCTACGGGAAGCGCTGCCTCCTTGCCCGCCGTCTGGTCGAACGGGGTGTCCGATTCGTTCAGATCTTTCTCGAAGAACAGCCCTGGGACAGTCATGCCGACTTGAATGCGAATCATCGCGCTATTTGCGAGCGGACGGACAAACCGGTAGCTGGTTTGCTTCGGGATTTGAAGCAACGGGGATTGCTCGATTCCACGCTGGTGATATGGGGCGGCGAATTCGGACGGACTCCGACATCGCAAAAATCAGGCGATGTCTATACTGGCCGTGACCACAACATGCAGGCCTTTAGCTCGTGGATGGCGGGAGGCGGAGTCAAAGGGGGGATGACTTATGGTGCGACGGATGATTTTGGACACGCCGTGGTGGAAGATGCAGTCAGTGTTCATGATTTTCATGCGACTATTTTGAATCAGCTGGGACTGGATCACCAGAAACTGTTCTTCAGTCGAAGTGGATTGGAAGAACGATTGACCGGTTTTGAGCCACCTCATGTGGTCGAGGATATTCTGGCATGAAACGACGCAACCTGATCAAGGCTGCCGTAGCAGGGAGTGTTGCGGTAACGTTTGCCAAAGCCGCGGAAGAGGACGCGGGGCCTTTTGAAATTATCGATTCAAACGTCAGTCTATTTCATTGGCCCTTTCGTCGCCTGCCGCTGGATCAGACCGGGAAGCTCGTTACGCGGATGGGCGAACTGGGAGTTTCCAAAATGTTGGCCGGCAGTTTCGAGGGATTGATTCACCGGGATCTGGCATCTGTGAATCAAAGGCTGTCCGAAGAATGCGCAAAATATAAGGAGCTGATTCCTGTTGGAACCGTGAACCCTGAGATGACGGGATGGGAGGTGGTTCTGAATCAATGCGCCGGTAAGTTTGGGATGCCGGGTGTGCGGCTGTTTCCCAATTATCATGGATACTCGCTTGAAAGCGCATCGTTTCAAAAGCTTCTGAAACTATCTGAACGGCTGGGTCTGTTCGTTCAGATTGCGTCGGCGATGGAAGATGTAAGAATGCAGCACCCCTCTGTAAAAGTGTCTGATGTGGATCTAAGCCCTCTGGCTGATGCGGTGAAAAACGCACCGAAAGTCCGGATCCAGATCCTGAACTGGAAGCCGCGCGGCCTTGCTTTCGAAGCCTTGAGAAAACTACCTCAAATCAGATTTGATACAGCGAGGGTCGACGGAACGGATGGAATTGCAAAGCTGGTCGAGGCAGTCGGATCCGAGCGGGTGTTGTTCAGTTCGCATGCGCCGTTTCTCATTCCGGAGGCGGCCTTGATCCGGACGCTTCACGAGTCGAGACTCGGTGAAAATGATCTCAGCCTGCTCGTGCAGGGGAATGCGGAGGCGTTACTGGAAGGATGAGTGCTGATGGTCAATTTGGGCTTCCCTCCGTGGAGCAATTGAAAAGCTATCGAATATGGGATTCGTATTTTACTCCATCTCATTCGAATCCAGGACCTGACGGAAGCAGCCGATTGATTGCAGATATCGAGCGATCTATGCCGGCAATTCGACTGGGACAGTTTGAGAAGCTTTGCTATTTCGCCCATGTGGGAATTGGGACGACAAGTGATCCGAAACTGGAAAGCCTGCTAAGAGGGGATCCTGACATTGTCACCGAGCCTCTTCGCCGATGGCCGAATCGTCTCATTGGAATGATCCAACTCAATGCGAATAGTGTTTCGGCATCGCTCGATGCCCTTGATCAGTGGATCAAAAATGGCCCCATGCGGGGAGTCTATTTTTCAGGCAGCGGTCCGGGTGCCCTGGTATGCACCGATCCAAAGATCGAGCCGCTAGTGCAGCGGATTTCGGAGTTGAACGGCGTAATTATGCAGCACACATGGTGCAATACTTTGGGCAAATCTCATCCGGGAACATCGACACCTACAGAGTTGGCAATCCTGGCTTCGAAATTTCCGAAACAGAAGTTTCTCTGTGCTCATGCAGGAGGAGAATGGGAGCGGGGAATTCAGGCGATCAGCGATTCACCCAATGTTCTCATCGAAACTTCGGGCTTCGATGCCACAGCGGGATTTATTGAAATGGCAGTTCGTGAAATCGGGGCTGAGCGGATTGTTTTTGGAAGCCATTTGCCTTCCCGGTCTCTGGGGACGGAGTTGGGAAAAATCGTTGGTGCCGAGATTACCGATGAACAGAAAAAGCTGATTCTGGGTGAAAATTATCGGACGCTGCTAGGAAAAAACTAGAGGTATTCCTTCTTCAAAATAGCGATCTCCTTCTTCACGAGACTTCCCACACGATGCTTTGCCAGGTAGACCTGTGACCCGCTGACTCCGAGTTCCGATTTCACCTTGTCCGTTTCCCAGCCCTTCACGACATAGGCATGAAAGATCTGATACTGTTTCGGAGAAACGAGTTTCTTAACACGGTCCAGAGCCACTTCGGAAAGATTGGATCGCCATTCACTGTCCCAGATTCGCTCGAGGACCTCGCCACCATCCTCGTCTTCGATTCGCTCGATCGTTGCCGTACTACGGAAGCCACCGTCTCCGTCTGGTGTTCCCCCTGACTGAGAGAAGGCTGCCGGGTTGCGTTGCTTCTTCCGGAACTGATCAGATATTCTCCAGCGGGTGATATTCATCAACCAGGTTTTGAAGGAACCTTTCTTTGGATCGTAAGTTTGACCCTTCTTCCACTGCTTCGCCACGGACAGCACGGTTTCCTGCACCACGTCGAATGCTTCATCACTGGAGAGCCCTGACTTCATTGAGACGCTGTAAATCAGACGCCAGTAAGTGTGATAAAATTCGTCCCAGGTCTTCTGGTCCTCCCAGTCGCCAAGCCGCTCGATCAGACTCATTCGCGTTTTGGCGAATTCCTGCTTCACGTTTTGTTTCTTGGGGGATTGATCACTATCCATGATACCAACAGTGTAACCGGTGAACGGTCAGGGTCCAGCTTTTCGCTTTTGTAAAAGCAATCCTCACTTTAAGCTACGGTCTATGATTCGAATTGGCATCGTTGGTTGCGGTAGAATTCTCGCAGCACATTTGGAAGGATACAAAATCCTGAAGGAAGCGGGTTATGACGGTTTTGAAATTACCGCGCTTTGCTCAAGGAAACCTGAAGACGCCCAAAGCTATGTGAAGCGCGGGGAAGGGCCGGCGCAACGTAAGCCGGTTTCAAATATGCCGGGGGATCCGCTCGCGGTGGGGGATCAGTATCTTTCCGATTTCCAGCCGGACACGGATGTCGAAGTATTCACCGATTATCGCGAGATGATTGCGAGCGGAAAGATTGATGCAATCAACGATTTCACAATTCACAGTCTGCACCACCAGATCGCTGAATTGTCTTTTGCGAAGGGGAAACATTTGCTCTCTCAGAAGCCTCTCGCCGTTACCATGGCAGGAGCCCGTCAGATGTGCGAACAGGCTGAGTCGGCTGGAGTCACGTTCGGAGTCTTTGAAAATCTACGCTTCGACAAAGGGGTGAGACATCAGCAGTGGGCTTTCAGTGAAAATGGTCCAGCCGGAACCCTGCAGATGGCAGCGATGGGAAATATTGGAACCTGGTGGGCGCCGGATCTGATTGTTGCAGAAACTCCATGGCGTCATGCCCTTGATCAGGGCGGAGGTATTGCTCTCGATCTCGGACCACATTTTTTCGACATGATTCGATACATTGGGGCGAGCGAAATCACCTCAGTTTCCGCCCAAACAAAGGTTGTCGAGAAGACCCGCTACATTCTTCGGGACGGAGAAAGAGTCGATCCAGTAAGCTGTGATGCAGATGATACTTTCTTTGCGAATTTCGAAAACGAAGAAGGAGTGGGAGGCACGATGTTCGGGAGTTGGGCCGGGCGCGGCGCCCCGACGGTCCTTGGTGAAGGGCCTGTTTTCTACGGGTCAAAGGGGAGGGTGACCGGCAACTTGATTCAATTCGACGGAGTCAATTCGCAGCCTCTTCATGATCTCTATGAGAATGATGCACCTGCTGAATTGAAAGAGAAGAACTTTCCATTCGGTCTCGAGAATGATTTTGCCTTATCTCAACTCGATTGGCTTCGAGCCATTGAAAACGGAACTCAGCCGGAATGTTCAGGGCGGGAAGGGCTTCTTGATTTAGCTTGTGCCTACGCTGTCGTTGAATCGAATTTGGCCGGTCGAAAAGTAAGCATCGACGAAGTCGTAAGCGGATCGCTTCGAGACTATCAAAAACCTATCGATGAAAAATTCGATCTCCTATAATTTCTTCTCTGTTCCGCACATTTAATTTCCACCACTAAAAAAATGAATCATCGAATCGGCGTCCTCGGCCTCCATCACGATCATGTGTGGGGAAATCTGGAAGAATTGCAACGCACGGGAAGGGCGGAACTCGTAGCGGCAGCGGATCATTATCCTGAGCTTCGAAACCAGTATGCAGAGAAATTTCCGGGAACTCTATACGAGGACTATGACGAGTTGCTGGAAAAGGAGGACCTCACAGCCGTCTTCATTTTTGGAAGCAACAAGCTCAGTGAGGAACTCGCTGTAAAAGCGTGCGAACACGGCTTGCACTGCCTCGTCGAGAAACCGATGGCTGCGACACTCGATGGAGCGAATCGAATGCTCGGCGCAGCGACGGCATCGAACGTACGACTCATGATCAACTGGCCCTTTGCCTGGTGGCCCCAACTCCGCTATGCGATTCATCTCGCAATCACTGGAGATATCGGTGAAATCTGGCAGGTGAAATACAGAGCGGCTCACCAGGGGCCTGTTGAGTTAGGTTGCTCAGCACCGTTTTGTGAATGGCTTTACGATGAAGAATTGAACGGTGCCGGTGCATTGATGGACTACTGCTGCTACGGAGCTGTTCTCGCACAGGTCGTCCTGGGAATGCCGGATTCCGTCCTGGGTGTCAAAGTGAGGACGGGACTGAAGCCGGATCTCAAGCTGGAGGACAATGCGATCTTGATCATGAAGTATGCCAATGCTCTGGCGACGACGGAGGCGAGTTGGACGCAGCAGGACAAGCTGACGGCTTATTCCACCACGCTCTATGGCAGCGAAGGTACTCTTCTGGTTGAGCCGGATCATGGAGGCCGATTGCTCAAAGCCACCCTTGAAGAGCCGGAGGGATACGAGGTGACTCTTCCGGGATCAGAGGATCATCTTGAAAATGCCAGTACTCATTTTCTGGCGGCAATTGAGAATCCGAAATTGAAACTTCATCCTCTTTGCGATCCGAGGAAAGGCCACGATGCCCAGTGGATTCTGGAGCACGGCATCGAAGCCGCGCGTGACCATTGAGCGGTATTCGTTGGGGGAGTGATAGGATTCCCCTGAAAAGAGTTGTTCATCAGTCAGGGAGCAAAATACGGCTCCGTCAAAGACAGGGGCCACTGGATAAGGGGTCGGTAAGTTCTTCAAGTTTTCACAGTGAGTTCATTCTCCTTTCACAAGCCATTGTCATGGTGTGTGGAATTCAAGGAATGAAACTCATGAAACGAAACCTACTATTCTATCTGCTGACACTGTGTGTGTTTTCCATTGATCCTGTCCGGGCCGGCGTCCCGGACGAAGAACAGACATCGGCTCCCTATTTTCAGGTCCAGAACATGGAGAATCTGGAAGCTTCAGGGATGGAAGGTTTCCCTCTGCAATCGACGGACGTAGAAGTGACGATTAGCGGGATGATTGCGAATGTCGAAGTTCGACAGGTCTATCAAAACCGGGGAAAGGAAACGATTGAAGCCATCTATATTTTTCCGGGAGGGACGCGGGCTGCTGTTCACGGACTGACTTTGAAAATCGGTGATCGGAGTATCGAGGCGGAGATCAGTGAGAGAAAGAAGGCGAAACGAAAGTATGAGGAGGCGAAGAGTCTTGGAAAGACGGCGTCGCTTCTTGAACAACATCGTACAAATGTGTTTCAAATGAGTGTGGCGAACATTCTACCCGGCGACCAGGTGGAGGCTGTGCTTCGCTATACCGAACTGCTCAAGCCGACAGAGAAAATCTATGAGTTCGTTTACCCGACGGTGGTGGGACCGCGCTATGGTGGCGGCCCGCTTGACTCGAATGCCCAATGGGTTGGCAATCCTTATCTGGAGGAAGGAGCTGAAGATCCGACCGACTTTGATATTTCCGTAACTTTGAATTCAGGTGTTCCCATCCGCGATTTCAGATGTTACTCGCACAAGACCGACATCAAATTCATAGATAGAACCACTGCATCAGTAGCGCTGGCGGGAGATAAAGAAGGGACTGGTAACCGGGATTTCATTCTCCGCTACCGACTGGCGGACAAAAAGATCGAGTCAGGATTGTTGCTTCACGAAGATACCGGGGGAGGCGAAAATTTCTTTCTGATGACGGTGGAACCGCCGGAGAGAGTAAGTCCGAAGAACCTTCCCGCGCGCGAGTATATCTTTGTGATTGATGTGTCAGGTTCAATGAATGGGTTTCCATTGGACACGGCGAAGGAGCTGATGAAAGAACTGATAGGTGAGCTCAAGCCCACCGACCGCTTCAATCTTCTGGTTTTTGCGGGGGGATCAGACACATTTTCGAGGGCGTCAGTGCCGGCATCGAAGGCCAATTTGAAATCGGCACTTCAATGGATGGATTCCAGGCACGCCGGGGGCGGGACCGAACTGGTTCGGGCTCTGGAACGAGCGATTGCAATGGAGGCCCTTGAGGAATGCTCTCGTTCGCTGGTGGTGATAAGCGATGGGTATGTCGACTTTGAAAGAGAAGCTTTTGAAGTGATTGAGAAGAACCTGGGAAACGCCAACCTCTTTGCCTTTGGAATCGGAGGTAGCGTGAATCGCTATATCATTGAGGGGATGGCGCGGGTCGGACGAGGGGAACCCTTTGTGGTTACAGATCCAAAATCTGCAGGGAAAGAGGCGGAACTGTTTCGCGAATATATCTCAAGCCCAGTCCTGACAGATATCAAAATCGACTTCGGCGATTTTGAAGTCTACGACGTCGAGCCGAAATTTGTTCCGGACCTCCTGGCGGATCGACCCGTGACTGTCTTTGGGAAATGGAAGGAAAAGCCCCGGGGCGAAATCAAGCTGACAGGGATTACAGGAGACGGAAAAATTTCCCGGGTAATCAAAGTAAGCCCTCCGAAAGAATCGCAACCCGCTCTCTCCTATCTGTGGGCACGAGACCGAATCTCCAAGCTTGCGGACTACAAAGGCGTAGGGCAAGACGCGGAACTGCAGCAAGAGATCACGTCTCTGGGGCTTACCTACAATCTTCTTACGGAGTTCACTTCCTTTGTTGCAGTTGATGAGGCGGTCAGGCGTCCATCTGGTCACAAAAGCACTCCCGTGAAACAAGCCCTTCCGCTCCCCAAGGGAGTTCCGGCGAGCGCAGTGGGAGGCGGGACGACTCCCGGTCCCGCTGTGATTCCTCTCTTGATCGCAGCATTCTCGGCACTCTTCGGACGAAGATTCCTGAAGCACAAGAATGCGTAAACTCTGTGCCTTGGAATCGTGAAACGAATGAAGCGCCTACCCATACTGATTGGATGTCTCCTCCTGGCCTTCTGGCCAGTTTGGGTTTGGTATGTTCAACGAATCAGCGATGGCTCGGACGAACCCTACGGGATACTTGCTCTCCTTGCCGGGTTTTGGCTCATTTGGCGGGATCGTTCGCTTCTCCGATATTCGCATTTGAATGGTCTGGTTGCGGTGGGCCTCTTGTTGGTTTTTGCAATGATGGCTCCAATGCTCCCTGATCTGTTTCGGGCGATCATTGCTGTTGGAATCCTTGCCATTGCCAGTGGCAGTTGGAAAAGGAATCCGGGTATCTGGATGGTCTTTGCGCTTTCCTTACCCTTGATCGCAAGCATGCAGTTTTATCTTGGATTCCCCTTGCGGTGGATTGCCGCAGTTTCCGCAGAGGGAATTCTTCAGGCAGCAGGTCTGGAGCTTGGACGAGCAGGGACAACTCTTCTTTGGAAAGGGAATGCCGTGGGTGTCGATCCCCCTTGCAGCGGGGTGGAGATGCTGTGGGTTGGATTGTTCTTAGTCGCCTTCTTCGGTGCGTTTCGAAGATACTCGCCCGGAAGATTTATTGTCGTGATGGCAGTTGGGGCTGGAGCGATTGTTGGGGCGAACTGCTTGAGAGTGGCAATGCTATTTATCAAGGAGTCGGGAATGCTGAATCTTCCTGCGTGGACTCACGAAGGAATTGGCATCGTGATTTTTGTGGCTCTCGTCCTCCTCGCAGAAAAGCATTTCCCGCCCGGGACCGAGCTTTCGAATCCTGAAGCTGAAGGCGCATCCCGGGTTCCATCATCGCGATTTTTTCTGCCGGTAGTGGCAGCGATATCGATTTCTGTGGCGGTTCAGCCAATGGTTTCGGGCAACGATCCGGTGGGGCAAATGGGCTCTGAAGAGTTTCCGGGATGGCCGGAAAAGTGGGACGGAAAGTATTTGGAAGCACTTTCACTTACCGAATCAGAAGAATCTTTCGCAGAAAATTTCCCCGGAAGAATCGGGGTCTTCTCCAATGGGCCTGACAAAGTGATCTTACGATGGGTGACTCAAGCGACCCGGAAACTTCATTCTTCAGCCGACTGCCTCAGAGCATCGGGATATCAGATCGAAGAAGAAAGGTCCGGAAGTTTTATTGCCTGGAATGACGAGGCCATCTATTGCATTGAGGAAAAGATATCCAATGAAACAGGGGAATGGAGTGGAGTTTCCAGATGGTTCTGGTCCGCAACATTTGGCAAGACAAAGGGACCGTGGTGGGCTGCTACCACCATCCGTCCTTACCCGAATTGAATCCCTGAAAGGCGCTACAGCACTTATGCAGCTTCCTTCTTACCTTTGCCGGAATCGGATTCCTCTTCGACGATAACTTCAGCTTCGCGAATACCTTCGACGACGTCACGGTCAATCTTGACCGTGGCAAAGCCATCATTGCTTGGAGCGTCATACATCACGTCGAGCATCAGTTTTTCGAAAATGGATCGCAATGCCCGTGCTCCGGTTCCACCTGTCTCTTATACACATCTCCGAGCCCACGAGACCG
>OJCB01000593.1_pt1 | contig 13352 bp, 10 predicted proteins | sample 1591501 | NCBI WGS metagenome assembly OJCB01 (sample SAMN05416813, study PRJEB24817) | seawater metagenome | isolation source: Sea water | place: Canada:Atlantic | collected 2013-07 | reverse complement strand
CGAGATCAGCCTCGGTCTCGTGGGCTCGGAGATGTGTATAAGAGACAGAGTCTGTCCCCATCAAAAGAGGAGCTTCTTTCGCCAATGCCGATGGATTTGAGCTAACAACCCGCCGCGCTGCCGAGAGTCCTTCCGAGCGAAATTTCTGGACTGGTTTCCGAATCGCCTCAGACAGTGAAACGCTGACTCCAATGGCTGCCGACGCTGCGCCGGTTGTTCCTGAGGGTGCGAATATGGATCCGGCGGCTCCTGTTGCGCCAGCACCTGTGGATGGAGCAAAACCAGCACCAGTTCCTGCAGATGGCAGTGCACCAGCACCCGCTGCTCCAGGTGATGCGCCTGCGATGGAGAAAGGGAATATGCAATCTGCGCCGGCACCAGCTACACCAGGCGATGCTCCAGCCATGGAAAAGGGGAAGATGCAGCCTGCTGCGCCCGCACCAGCTCCTCCCGGCGATGCTCCTGCAGTACCAGCACCGGCGCCTCCTGCCGCTGGAGCCGCACCAGCGCCAGCCTCTAAGTCCGTAGTTCCGGGTAGTGCTGACGATCCTTTTAAGTAGAGTTTGTAAACCTCACTCGCCGAGTGAGGCCGAAGCAAGCGTCATTATTCCAGTCACCGCTGCCCTTCTAAGGGGGCGATGATTGTAAAAGCTTGCGGGTGGCAATTACCATCCGGTCTGCCATGGCTTTTAACCCGGAATAGTCCCAGTGATTTTTGTCTCTGAGAGAAGTGCCGATCGAATCCACGGCAAGGATGTGTTGCTCTGCATCTGCAATTACGGCAATCGCTTTGTTGATCTCGGGATAGCCCATTGATTGAAACTGAGTCATCACGATCACGGCATTCGGTAACCGGGCACTGATTCGGCTGAGATGAGATTCAACATCCTTCTTCCACTGTTCGATAGGGACGCCATCGATCCCGTCATTGATGCCAAGGCTGAACCAAACGATCCATTGTGGGTTTTCCGGGAGCTGTTTTTTCCCCGCCTCGATGCGTTGATCGAATTTTTCCAGGAACTTCGAAGGATTGGATTTCGCCCATTGACGGATTCGGGATCCACCCTGGCCGGTTTTGATTAGGAAGACCTGCCGGTGGCCCGGGAAAGCCCCGGACTCGACCTTGTTGGCCAGTCCGAGTTCAAGACCATGGTGGTCGTCGTAAAATTTGTCCAAACGATAGTGATCGCGAAGGTTGTTGAATCCGATTCTCAAATCTTCAAAACCGAATGTCCCTTCCGTCAGGTTCATGATTTGAACAGAGCTCCTGGCTTGGAGCTCTTTGGCCTTGGCGTCTGCATTCTTTCCAATGCCACCGGAATTGCTTTCTCCGGTGATCACGAATACCAGCGGACGTGGATTCCGTTTGCTTGAAGCCGACTGCGGATCTGCTGACCGGGTGACCTGGATAAGCGGCGGAAACCCGATGAGTAGAGCGAGGATGAATGCAAGTCGGGAAATATTCATTGGGAGTTTCAAAGCATTTGTTCTCGGAATTGTTGAGCCCTAAATCAATCATGTATCCCGCGCGCAACGGCGTAGACTTCGTCTCCGTCGGTTTCCAGAGAAACCACCATCGGGCGGCAGCAGATTTCACAATCGTAGTCAATCTCGCACGGCGTTTCCGATGCGGGAACCGGAGGAACTTCGAATGATTCCATGCAGGTGGGACAAATGACGGAAAGAGGTTCCATCTCCATCTATACCTTTGGTTTGGTCATGATTCCCAATTTCTTCGGCAAAGGATCGGGATCGATTTGAGCCACACTCCGATTCTGCGATTTCGCCTCGGCGGCAGCGAGCCCGGCGATTTGGCCGGTCGTCATCCAGACCGGCTCCATCCGAAGAACACTCATTGCGATGTGAGTGGATGACATCGCCACAGGAACAATCAAATTGTCGAGCTTTTCAGGGAGCAGGGCACCCCAGGGAATCTGACCGGGCTGAGCCGGGCCTTCTGCTTTTTTTGGAAACCACAAGACACCTTCCATCCATTTTCCGATCGCAAACCTTCGGTCGTGGCAGGGATGGATATCAAAAGAGTGTTCTCCCAAGGCGATGGGATGTTCGACTTGTGGCGTCCGCCCCGTTTTGGGATCGACGACGAAAGAGTGTTGAGTCAGCTTTTCGCGGCCCTCGATCCTTCGCCCCTGGCGAACATAAATCTGCCAGGGCCAGTGACCGTTTTTAATGAATTCGTCCCGGTGAAGTCCCGCCGTCTTCCAAAGGGCCTGGACATGATCCGGCACTCTCGGATGATTTTGCAAAAACCACGCATAACTCGCTGCGTGATCGATGTGAAACTTTTCGAGTCGGGCCCGGTGGTGACGTTCCGCTTCCGGCCAGGCCCAACTGACTCCGGGACAATTTAGACTCGTCATTTGGACGATGGAGCCATTGAGTTGAAACTTCTTTCGGGGAAGTGCCGTGCCGAGGGTTCGCCGCTTGACTCGTCCGGTTTCGAATTCGTCGATCATGGGCAACAGATCGGGAAGGTGCTGCTCGTAGGACTCCGGCTTTTCCAGGGGAATCCGTTTCTCTGGATCGGTCGTGAAAATACTGCGAGCACAGTAAGCCTGAATTGCCGGCGATGGCTCACCGGAATCTGGAGTCATGATCTGGCTGCCTTTTTTCCAGTCCATGTAGTGAATGCCGGCGAGGGATTCGCCAAACTCGTCCCGGCCCTCTCTGCCGACGCGAAAAGGAACACCTGCCTGTGCCGCAAGATCACCTTCGTAGGTTCCATCGATAAAGGTGTCGGCCACCAAGTGAATGGTTTCCCCTTTTTCATTCACGAGAGAAACCTGAGAGACTCGTCCGCCGTCGGTTTTCGTACTGGATAGGTGGTGCCCCCTCAAAAAAGTCAGCCGGTCGGATTGCTCTCCCAGCATCTCTTCGAAAACATCTTCCGCGACTGATGGCTCGTAAAACCAACCGTCTCGTGTCAGTGCGTAGTCAGGATTATTATCGCCGAGAGTTTTCTGATAAAGCGTCCGCACTCTTTCGATGAATTCTTCAACGAGTCCACCAAACAGTTCGCGGCGAACCGCATCGGTTGTGCAGAGACCGCTCGCGGTCATGCCGCCGGGATGATTCTTGGGACAGGCCAAAACAACGCGACAACCCCGTCGCGATGCTTCGATGCTCGCCGCAATTCCACCGGGAGTGGAGCCATAGACGAAAACATCAGTTGAGGTGGCTGCTGGAATTTCTTCAGCGCCACTTGCAGATGCGGTGGCGGCTGCGGTCACGAGTGTCGTCCCGATGAATTTCCGACGGGACACTTTGAGGTTCGAATTTGAGTTCATGGTATCGTCAGTTTCAGAGATTCAAAGAATTTCGAAGACTCATCGATTGCTTCCACGTAGGGAGCCTTCTTCCGCATCAGGTATCCGTGAACTCCGCCTTCGTAGGGGATTAAAATGCTTTTATTTCCGGCGGCAATCATCTTTTCATGGAAGTCCTTTGCTCCTTTGAACGGAGTGACCGTATCGCCGGTTCCGTGAAAAGTGATCGTGGGCGGCAATCCTGCCCGAACTTGGTGCGCCGGGGATAACTCCTCCCAGCGTTCGCCGATTTTGGCCTGTCCGTAGCCTTCTTTGGATGTATCGATGACGGGGAAATAGAGCACCATTGCATCGGGCCGACAGGAGACCGATGTGTCTTCCCCTTCTTCATTAACTTCGTCAAAGAGGGCTGTGGCCGCCGCGAGATGTCCGCCGGCCGAGGCACCGCTGACGATTAATTTATTCGGATCGATTCCCAGCTCCGCGGCATGAGACCTGACAAAACGAACCGAGGAACGCGCGTCTTTCACGCAATCGAAAACAGTGACCGATTTATCGGATTTGTAGAGCCTGTATTCCGGGCAGACTCCCACCATCCCATGCCGTTTTACGAAATCGGCGGCAAAGGGATACATCCGGCTGGGATTCATCCCGGCCCATCCGCCGCCGTGGATGATATGAAAACAGGGGCGTTGGTCTGAGGCTTTCCAACCTTCCGGGAGGAATACGTGAAGCTTCAGTTCGCGACCATCGACAGTTTTGTAAATGATTTTCCGGTCAGGAGTCAGTTTTGCTGCGAGTTCACCGGCGTGATCCAGAGCAGAGGAATCAAATCTGAAGAGAAAAAGAATCGCGATTGAGATCAGAAGTGGACGCATCATTTCGCGATGGTAGGCGCAAACGCTCCACCAGGGAACTGCGTAGATACGCCCTTGGCTCTGGTTCTTGAAGAGGGTTGAATTGATCACTCAAGAGGGTTCAATCGTCGGAGACGCAGCGAAACCTCTTATGCTCAAACGAGGCTCAATCCTATTGCACAAAAAAACCAACAGGTGTCGGAGAATTCATTCGAAGATCGTTCCATTTTCCCCCGGCCCGCATTTGCATGTAATGCTCAAATCGACTTCCGTTGTTGGGTTCGCCGCGATCCCAGTTGAACCAGGTAAGCTTTTCGCCGTCGGTCCATTTCCACAAGTCTTCGACCTCTTCGTCGCTGGCGCCGATTCAGAGATGTAAGGGGCCGGCCAATTCAGTCAATACGGCCAGGGTTTCTTCATCTTTCACCCAGGCAAGATGACCATCCATCTTCCCGGCATTTTCAGCTGCTTTTTTTCAGGATGTTTTTTCGACCACGATCCCATACCAACTCCCACTGTGGTAAATCGCATCCGGGGGAACCTGGATGGGGCGTTTCGGAGGTTTTGGCTTCCACGTTTTCAAAAACTGCTGATCTTCGAGGGTGAGACTTTGGATCGATATCTCCGCCTTTCGATTGTTACTCAGTGAAACGGTTACCTTGTCAGCTTTGACCGCGAGAGCTTTCCCTTCAGCTGTTTTCCCGTCTTTCCGGGTCCAGGTTCGACCAGAGGCCTGGCTGATAAACAAGAGGCAAAAAGTTAGAAGGAGCGGAAGAATCAATCGGGGCATTTCTGGCAGTGGATTTCGGTGGTTTACAAAGCGATTTCGAACACTCGAAATGGGGAGAAAGTAGGAGCGCGAATCGCAGTTTCCCTTTAAAAGACGAACGGATGGGGAAATAATGCATGGGGAAATATTTCGCTCCTGAAATCGGCAAAATGAAGAATCCTGCAGATCGGACCTTTTCCCTTGTCATATCAACATTTTCCCCTAAATTTCCGCCCCTCTGCCGCCGCTGGAGCTCCACGGGTAGCAGAGTTTTTAGAAACTGGAGCAATTACGGAAGTAGTTAACGAATCAAGTAAACAACCTTAAATAATCATTATGTCAGTAACCCTAACCGAACCTGTCAACGAGGCCCTCATGGCGCTCATTGAGCAGAAGTTCCATTCCCATCGCGAGAACGCCATTGTTCGCGGTAAAATTATCGAAGTCCGCAACCAGGTGGTTGTCGTCGATATCGGTGCCAAATCAGAAGGCATCATCCCAATTTCCGAATTTGAAGACGAAGAGTTTGCCGTAGGCGACGAAATCGAAGTTCTTCTCGAAAAACTCGAGAACGACGAGGGCATGGTTGTCCTCTCGAAAGAAAAAGCAGCCCACAAACAGAACTGGGACAAAATCGTCGGTGTATACGAAGACGGCGGTCTTGTTAAAGGTAAGGTCAAGTCGGTCGTTAAAGGCGGACTCATGGTCAACGTCGGTGTGGAAGCTTTCCTTCCCGGATCGCAGATCGACATCATCCCACCGAAGGATCTCAACGAATACGTGGGCAACGTTTACGAATTTAAAATCGTCAAGGTCAACGACCTGCGCAAGAACATCGTTCTCAGCCGTCGCGAAGTGATCGAAGCCGAGCGCGCCGAGCAGCGTGCCGAATTCCTCGACTCCGTCAAAATTGGCGATCAGGTTGAAGGAATGGTCAAAAACATCACCGACTTCGGTGCGTTTGTTGATCTTCAGGGCATGGACGGACTTCTTCATATCACCGATATGAGCTGGGGTCGCATCAATCACCCAAGCGAAATGCTGGTTATCGGTCAGAAGGTCGAAGTCATCATTCTCGACGTCGACAAAGAGAAAGAGCGTGTTTCACTCGGTCTCAAGCAGCTTCAGGACAACCCCTGGGAAGACATCGAACAGAAATACGCGATCGGAACGGAAGTTGCCGGGAAGATCACGAAATTGGTTCCTTACGGAGCGTTCGTCGAAATCGAACGGGGCGTCGAAGGTCTCATTCACGTATCCGAGCTTTCCTGGACCAAGCGGATCACCCGCCCAAGCGATGTGCTTACCCTCGATCAGGAAGTCAAAGCCGTCGTGCTGGCCATCAACAAAGAAGAGCAGAAGATTTCTCTCGGTGTTCGCCAACTCGAGCCGAACCCATGGGACGAAGTCGAAGCCCGCTACCCGATCGGTCAGACGATCAAAGGCGAGATCCGCAATCTTACTGCCTACGGTGCATTCGTAGAACTGGAAGACGGTATTGACGGAATGATTCACGTGTCCGACCTCAGTTGGACTCGCAAGATCAATCACCCGAGCGAAATCCTCAAGAAGGGCGAAGAAGTCGAAGCAACGATTCTTGAAATCGACAAGACCAATCAGCGCATCAGTCTTGGTGTAAAACAACTCGAAGGGGATCCTTGGAGCGAAATCGATACCCGTTTCAAAGTGGGCGATCTCGTCAAGGGAACGGTCGCGAAAATCGCGAGCTTCGGAGCGTTTGTTCAACTCGAAGACGACATCGATGGTCTGGTCCACATCTCGCAGCTTAGCGAAGATCACGTGGCCAAGGTCAAAGACGTCCTCAAAATTGGCGACGACGTGGAAGCACGGGTCATCAAGGTCGACAAAGTCGAGCGCCGTATAGGTCTTTCCATCAAGGCTGCCGAATACAGCGAAGAGCAGCTCAAGAAAGAGACTGCAGCATTCGATGCACTTCGTCCAAGTTCCGATCTCGTTGGACTGGAACAAGCCTTCAACCTTGCCACTGAAGACTGGCGTCCGGGTGAAGAGGGCGAAGAAGAGGGAACTGCTTCCGAAGAAGCGCCTGCTTCCGAAGAAAAGGAGTAATCCGAATCTGACAGCCGTAGCCGAATTTACGGCTGCGAACGTTTTTCAAATGAACGGCAGGGCTTCGGCTCTGCCGTTTTTTGTGGGAAAAATATTGGTTTTATTGGTCACAATTGGGATCCTGACGAAAAGTAAGGGTGGGGAATGCACAGTTTTCCCCCATTATTTGTGGTAGAATGTTCAGAGCCGTTTGGATTCTCTATCCCAACAAACGCTATTTTCAGGATTGAATGTCCAACAAAACGACCAGAATTGAACTTCCACCTCCGGAGATGATCCGGAAAAGGAAGCGGCCACAGATTCCAAGAGGAATCTGGATGATTCTGCTGTGTCTGGCTCTGGTCGGCGGAGGTGTCGCCGGGATTTTTGTTGGTCAGCACTACAAGGACTCGAAGGATGCTGTAACTGTGGATCCTGATCCTGCGGCAAATAAGGGAGTAAAAGGTGAGGACGGGAAAACGGCCTCCGAGGTTTACAGTCTGATTACCTCTGCCCGTGGGGCAATTAATGAAGGAGACTGGCTGAGGGCGAAGCTGCTTTTTGAGAATGTCATCGAGTTGGATCCTGACAACGGGGATGCACTGGCGTCGCTGCCTTTGATTGAGCAGCGATTGAATGAGATCAGGGGAACATTGGTGGTCAATACCATTCCTGAAGGGGCCAGTATTAAGATTCTCGGTTTCAATACGAGAAAGAGCCCGACTGTTTTCGAGGAGATGCCTGTAGGAAAACACAGCATAGTCATTTCTAAGCCGGGCTACGAACCGATAACACGTGAAGTGAAATTGTCAGCGGATGAACGGATGGAAATCCCTGTGATCAAGTTGGCGAAAAGCTCGGGTCATCTGGAAGTGGTCAGCGAACCAAAAGGTGCTGAGTTCAAAGTCATCAAAAAGCAGGACGATGAATTAAAGGAATTGATCGAGACGGGAACCACCCCTGCGACTTTGGATAAACTCGATGCCGGTGAGTATCAGGTCTTAATGGCGGTCGACGGGTGGCCGGAGTATTCTGAATTTATTCGAATCGAACACAATCGGAACTCCTCGGTATCGGCAGTTTTCGCCGAAGGTGGGATCAATGTAACCAGCAAGCCGAATGGCGCAGAAATCTGGCTGAAATCTCCGGACAAAGACCCGGAAAAAGTCGGCTCGACTCCATCCATCCTGTCGGGTCTTCCGGTGGGCAAACATCAATTGGAGCTGAGGTTTCGAGATTGGGCATCTATCAAGCGGACGGTCGATATTCAGGAAGGCGTCACTCAGGAACTGAAATTTGCCTGGGAACGTTCGCTTGTGACCTTTGTGAGCGATCCGCCCGGAGTCAGTGTTTTTGTGGGAGATAAAAGGATAGGCAACGGTTTGAAAATTACGCCTTTCACCGTCGAGCTTCCGGAAGGAGAATATGCATTTACTGCCAAGCATCGCACTTTGGGAAATCAGGCACAGATGCTGGTTGTGGAAGGTGAAGAATCAGAAATCGTTAATTTTGATTTTGATTATGGTGCTGTGATTTTGAAAAGCGATCCGGAAGGGGCGGCAGTAGTTTCCAATGGTGTGCCCTTGGGGAGGACCCCCTTGTCGCTTCCTTATGTAAGACCCGGTTCTTATGCCTATGAATTGAGTAAGGAGAATCACCGCAAGAGTGTGGTCTCAGGAGTTCTGGAGCCAGGCGGCTCTTTGGAGTTCAACTCCAAGCTCAAGTTTGATGCTTCACCGACAGCTAATCGCCATTTCGACAACGGTCTGGCTCAGCGGATGATCTGGTTTGGAAATCTCAATGGATGGGTCTCAACTACGGAGACAACTCAGGCTCAATATGAGCGGGTCACAGGAAAGAATCCGAGTTATTTTAAAGATCCCAAGCATCCGGTCGACACCGTGACCTGGTATGAAGCCTCCAAATATTGTGAGGGTCTCACGGTGCAGGAGCAGGGGCTGGGCAATGTCCCGGCCGGGTACCGTTATCGTCTTCCTACGGATGCCGAGTGGACTCAGTTTGCCGGAAACGCCAAGCTTGATCAGGCAATTACAAGCGTCTTTCAGCAGCAGCAATCCACTGCCCCGACAGCGTCACTTCCTTCCAACGAATTCGGCCTGTTTGATGTTCGGGGAAATGTTATGGAGTGGTGCCAGGACTGGTACTCTCAAAGCGTTTTGAATCGTTCGCAAAGGGAAGGCGGGACAACGAATCCAAGCTGGGTTGGGACTGAGCGGAAAGTGCTTCGTGGAGGTTCCTGGAACCGTTCCTCGCAGTATGATGTCGGAGTAGCGAATCGTGTTGCCGCACGACCATCCGCAGCCGACCGCTACGATATCGGTTTTCGTGTGGTGCTGATGAAAGCAGAGTAGAGTTCCGGGATCAGTCGGTTATCTCTTCCTATGCTGGATCATCTGATATGGCTCCAGCAATAGAGGACTTCTGTCGGAAACAGCGTGACCACGGCATTCCCATAGAGATTTTATCTGTGCAGCGCAATGCTACTTCGGTTGAGGGCGGAACTGGTTTTGTTCCGGCTGATAGACATACCCGATTTGGGCGAGCTTCTCTTCCAGAGTCGATGAATCGATGTCCTGGGTTTTTGCGAGATCGTCCAAATTATCGTAATCATTACGCAGTGCGGTATTGACCAAGCCGATCAATAGGTTCGGATCCATCTTTTCGAAATTTCTTAGATTCATGCCTGGTTCGACAGGGGATGGAGCGAAATGTTCAAGCTTTGCGGAGTAAGATTGCTTCGGTGTCGAAGTCCTTGTTTAAAACGTCGCTGAGGATGACGACGGGATCTCCGTTCTCAATTTCACCACGATCTTTCAGGAAGTCGATTGCTTTGCGAATGCTTCCTTCCGGATTGTCGAGGAAATCCATTTGGAAGGGGCTCACTGCTCGGTTCATGCGAAGAGCGCGGGCGACGATATGGTCCGGTGTAAATGCGTAGATGTGAGCTTTCTCGGGGCGCTGATGCGCTGCATAGTTGGCGAGAACACCCCGTGCAGTGAATATGATGATCGTGGAGTCGGTTAGAGAATTTGCGAGAACGATGGCCGACTTTACTGTCTGCTGTTTTTCGGTTTGAAGTTCGATGTTCTTGCAAAAACCTGCGCTGGGTTCCTGTTCTATCCGGCGGGCAATTCGGTCGAGGACCTCAATGCACTTTATTGGGTATTTCCCGATACTGGTTTCGCCACTGACCATCACCGCATCAGCCTGTTCAAAAACGGCATTGGCAACATCAGTGACTTCGGCGCGGGTGGGAACCGGATTTTCAATCATCGATTCCAGCATGTGAGTGGCGACGATCACTTTTCGTCCGATTCGAGCTGCTTCACGAAGAATCGTCCGTTGCACAACCGGAAGTTCTTCAATGTGAACTTCGATCCCAAGGTCTCCGCGGGCCACCATCACCGCATCAGATTCCGTGATGATTTCGCTGAGCTTTTTGACCGCTTCCTGATCTTCAATTTTCGCGACAATCCGGGCGGAGCAATCTTTCTCAGCAAGTTCAGAGCGAAGGTTGCGAACGTGCCTGGCATCCCGCACAAAACTAATCGCAATGAAATCGACTTTTAGTTCAGCTGCCAGCTCGATATCGCAATGGTCCTTTTTCGTGAGAGGAGGGAGATTGACTTTGATCCCCGGTAAATTGATGTGCCTCCGTGAACCCATTGTTCCGGCAGTGAGGGTTTCGCAAATGAGTCGACCATCTTCTTTGCGGCTGACTTTGAAATGAATCTCGCCATTGTCTACCAACATCACATCCCCGACACTGACGTCGTTGGAAAGTCCGTCGTAGTTTGTCGTCACCGACAAATCCTCGCTGGCATCGAGGCTGGCATTCCGAAATTCCAGGATATCGCCCTTTTTCAACTTCAATGATTCATCCACATCTCCCGTGCGAATAGAAGGTCCCTGAAGATCGATAAGAATGGCAACGTCCCGGTCTGCTACTTTCGATTGCTCGCGAATATTGCCAGTGATCGTCCGGACCCAGTCGTGCGAACCATGACTCATGTTGAGACGAAAAATATCCACTCCTTTCCCGATCAAAGTCCCGATCATTTCCGGGGCGTCTGTGGCAGGCCCGAGGGTAGCTAGAATTTTAGTTTTACGCTGCATAGTGAAAATCTGATTTAGGCGGTCCTTCAGAGCCTGATAGTCGACAATTAGGCAGAATTCAAGCCGCTCAACGAATCAAGTTTCAAGGTCCATTAAGCAAAAAGCCCCGACTGAAAGATCAGCGGGGCCATGATGTACTGCCGGAAAGCGGCCCTGGGAGTCTTGCTTATTTTATCTGCCAAACTTCGACAACTCTGTTTGGTGGTAGCTCAGCACTGAAGCGACTTGTCTGGCCGAAATACACGGCCTGAGTGTTGGAGTCAGCGCCGTCCGAGATTTGTTGAGCGACGTTTGAGGCACGCTGCGATGAGAGTTTCTGATTTGAATCTGCGCTGCCGTCCGTAGACGCATATCCTACCACTAGAAACTTGGAACCTTTGCCAGCGTTTTTCACGAGCTCCTTAATTTTCCCCTGAAACTCACCCGACACATAAGCGCTCGCATTTTGGAAAGGGACTCGCAGCAAAACTTGGAATTTTCCTTCCTTGGCAACCTCCGCATACACTTTTTCCCGGGCGGTTGTGTTGTCCGCCATTTCCCGAAGGCGAATGAAAGGGGGCTTGAACTCCGGATTCAATTTGTTCGGGTCATTCACAAGGAGAGGAAGGTCCAAACCCGGAAGATCGCTCGCCGGCTTCAGAAAGATTGCGGTCTTCATTTCGGTGACCTTCGCGAGTGCGTCAGCGAGTTGTTTCTTCAGGTCGGCGATCTCTTTGCTCAGCTTCGCTTGTTGTGTCTGACAGTTTTTCTCTTTCTCCGCCGAAGATTTCTTCAAGGCAGCCAGTTCCGCTTCGAGTTTCTTCAGCTTGGCATCTCCACCAGCCGCCATCTTTCCTGAAGCTTGCAGTTTTGCGATTTCGGCATCCTTTGCGATGATTGACTTCTTTGATGCAGCGAATTCGATCTGCAGCTTTTTCAAGCTGGCATCAGCGCCTGCAGCCATGTTGCCGGAAGCCTTAATTTTCGCTATCTCAGCATCCTTTGCCGTGATGGCAGCAGTCAGTTTGGTCTTTTCACCACCGAGTCCTTTCAGTTTCTGCTCCAGAGAGGTGATCTGACCTTTGAGCTCAGCGACTAGCTTCGTGCTATCGGCCGGCTTTTCGGCATTCATTGTTGCTGCCAGTTTCTTCGCGGAAGCTTCCTGCTGTTTTAGAGCAGTATCAAAATCTACTTTTTGCTTTGCGAGAGCTTCTTTGGCTGCCTTCAATTCTTTCTGAGCAGCGCCACCATTGGAGAGCGCCATATTCAGCTCTTTAATCTCGGTGTCGCGCTTCTTTAGCAATTCATCATGGCCTGCAACCTTGGACTTCAAAGTTGCCATCTCCTTCGATAGCTCAGCATTGGCAAGCTTGGCATCACGGACCTCGGAAGCGAGCTCCGTGCGGCGGGCTGCTTCTTCGCCGCTGGCATCGCGGGCTTGATTCACAGCAGTCAAAGGGGGTGCAGCAGAAACAGGAGCTGTCTTTGGCTCTTCTTTCTTGGAATGTGCAGGCTTGGCTGCGGGCGTTTGGGTTTGGGTGACACGATCAGTGGCATCGCCTTTGCAGCCTCCCATTCCGAAAATCCAATTTACAAGAAGGAGCGCGGCGAGACCGACAAGGATGGCAAACACTGTTGCACCAAGTTCGTTGTTAATTCTTTTCTTTGCCATGGTTTATTAAAGGGGGGGCGGGATGTCGAACTAAAAAAGCCGTCTCGGAAGACGCCTGACAGCCGAGTGAAAGTCACTCCTAATCACAGAAATACTGTGACGGAGAAACAAAACCGGAGCGGATACTACCCTTTTACAAGGTAGTTAAAGCAGAACGCTCCCAGCAGGAGAAAAACAGCAGCAACAATAATTCCAATGAAGATACTCATGATTGTCGACTCTAGACAGAGTTAACAAAAATGCCAGCGGGAAAAGTTGAATAAATGATTACGCTGAGGCTTCGTCTTGAGGCACTTTTCTCCCCTTTTTCTTCCGGTCGTTCAACCAGAGCGGCACTCCCATGAGAATGAAGATCAACATAATACCCCAGGACCCGAAGAGTTTCCCCCAAATACCGTCAGTGAAACCGTAACTGTGGAGTCCGACACCGAGATTGTTCACGCCCCACCAACTGAAGGTGGTAATTCCGGCGAGAATGATTGCATTCACATTGATGCCGATATCGCGGATCATTCCACCCATACGGGCATGAAGCTGTCTCTTATACACATCTGACGCTGCCGACGAAGAGGATAGTGGAGATC
>OJCB01000592.1_pt1 | contig 13360 bp, 11 predicted proteins | sample 1591501 | NCBI WGS metagenome assembly OJCB01 (sample SAMN05416813, study PRJEB24817) | seawater metagenome | isolation source: Sea water | place: Canada:Atlantic | collected 2013-07 | reverse complement strand
CTATCCTCTTCGTCGGCAGCGTCAGATGTGTATAAGAGACAGCGGATATTTTTCGCTGGTTTTTGGGCGGGTGGATTGCGCATGTGCCAGACGTTATGCCTTTTTATGCTCCTACTGTCAATTCTTATAAACGATATGTAGATGGTTCTTGGGCACCGACACGGCTAGCCTGGAGCTATGACAATAGAACGGCTGGTTTTAGAGTGGTGGGGAAAGGGGAAAGCTTGCGGATCGAGTGCCGGATACCGGGGGCAGATTGTAATCCCTATCTAGCTTTTGCCGCCGCTCTGGCTTCTGGCTTGGATGGTATTGAAAAGCAAATAGAGCCGCCAACCATCTTTGAAGGCGATATTTATGCAGCGAAGGATTTAGCTCGAGTTCCTTACACCCTGGGAGAGGCTGTTGAACAGTTTAGTAAAAGTGACTTTAGCAAAGCTGTTTTTGGAGAAGCGGTAGTGGCACACTATACGCATTTTTACCAAACAGAACAAAAGGCCTATAATAGTGCCGTGACGGATTGGGAGCGAAAAAGATATTTTGAAAGAATATAAAAGAAATACTTCTCATGCGTTTAGAAAATAAAGTAGCGCTAATTACTGGCGCCAGTAGTGGAATTGGAGCTGCTACTGCCCTACTCTTTGCCCAGGAAGGTGCAAGAATTGTGGTCGTTGACATCAATGACCAGGCAGGTCAAGCCATAGTACAAGAAATTAAAGAAGGCGGCGGAGAAGCCGTCTTTTTTCATGCGGATGTATCCAAAGCAGCCGATTGCGAAAATATGATTCGCTATGCCGAAGCGCAATATGGTGCACTTCATATCCTGTTCAACAATGCAGGTATCATGCATGGTGATGACGGTGATGCGATGTCTACTTCCGAAGCCATTTTCGACCTCACTTATGCTATCAATGTAAAGGGCGTTTTCTTTGGCTGCAAGTACGGTATTCCAGCGCTTGCCAGAGCGGGTGGTGGTTCTATTATCAATACGGCTTCCTTTGTGGCACACTTGGGCGCGGCCACGCCACAATTGGCCTACACCGCAAGTAAAGGTGCCGTATTATCGATGAGTCGGGAACTGGCGGTTATTCACGCGCGTGAAAATATCCGGGTGAATGCGCTTTCTCCTGGGCCGCTACGCACAGAATTATTGATGAGCTTCCTTGATACAGACGAGAAGAAACAGCGGCGTTTGGTCCATGTCCCAATGGGGCGCTTCGGGGAAGCCAAGGAAATGGCGCAGGCTGTCCTTTTCCTCGCCTCCGATGAATCTTCTTATATGACTGGATCAGAATTCTTGGTGGATGGCGGGATTACGGCGGCTTATGTGACGCCGGAATAGTGGAGTGCAGGTGTGCAACACCTACACGAACGGCGGTTTCACACCTGCACGAACGGCGTGCAGCGTGGCTGCGATGTTGATTTTGATTCTAATTTAGCTTTTGATGATATGCAAACAAAAATTGAAACCATCAGTCCGATTGATGGAAGTATTTATGTGACGAGAGATTTGGCGGAAGGAAAGGCCATAGAGAATAGCTTGGCAGCTTCCGTCACTGCGAGGGCGATATGGAAAAACACAAAACTCGAAGATCGGATAGCCATTCTACAAAAGGCATTAGACTATTTTATGGCACATGCTGATGAGATTGGCGAAGAACTGACCTGGCAGATGGGACGCCCTATCCGCTATACCCCTTTTGAAATATCCAAAGGCTTTAAGGAAAGAGCCGAGTATATGATGGCTATTGCTGAATCAGCCTTAGCAGATATCGAAGTACCTGGCTTAAGTGGGTTTCAGCGATTCATCAGAAAAGAACCAGTTGGCACGGTACTAGTCCTGGCACCTTGGAATTACCCCTATCTCACCTCTGTCAATGCCATTTTTCCCGCCTTATTGGCTGGGAACACAGTGATCCTCAAACATGCCGAACAAACGCCGCTTTGTGCAGAACGCTATGCCGCTGCTTTTGCCGAGGCAGGATTACCTGCTGGCGTATTTCAATATTTACACCTCTCCCACCCCCAGGTAGCAAAAGTTATTGCCGATCCGCGGATTAGTTATGTGGCTTTTACGGGTTCGGTGAGTGGAGGTAAGGCGATTCAGCGTGCTGTAGGTGAACGTTTTATCACCGCAGGCTTAGAGTTAGGGGGTAAGGACCCTGCTTATGTAAGAGAAGATGCTGTATTGGAGCAAGCGATTGAAAACCTAGTAGATGGTGCTTTTTTCAATTCAGGACAATCTTGTTGTGGCGTGGAACGTATTTATGTGCACCAGGCTCACTTCAAGGACTTTGTGGAGGGAGCAGTAGCGCTGACTAAAGACTATGTGTTGGATAATCCACTATTGCCTGAAACTACACTAGGGCCAATGGTACGCCCGACTGCCGCTGCTTTTGCTCAACAGCAAATCCAGCAAGCCGTCCAAAAAGGCGCGCAAACTTTAGTTAATTCTCGATTCTTTGTACACCACCAAGAGGGAACCCCCTATATGGCACCGCAGATTTTGATTGATGTCAATCACCAAATGGACATCATGAGAACAGAGAGCTTTGCACCGGTGGTGGGTATCATGTCTGTCGAGAATGATGAGGAAGCTATCCGCTTGATGAATGATAGTCCTTATGGCTTGACTTCCTCTATTTGGAGTAGCGACGTGGAGGCTGCCATCCATATTGGGGACCAATTGGAGACAGGTACCTGTTTTCTCAATCGATGTGATTATCTCGATCCAGCACTGGCCTGGACCGGCGTTAAGAATTCGGGGAAAGGATATACTTTATCCCAGCTCGGTTATGATGCGTTAACAAGGGGCAAATCCTTTCACCTTAAACTACCCGATACCCCATGAAAGTAGGTTTATTATTGTGTGATCATGTACGACCAGAGTTTCGGGATGAATTTGGGGATTATCCCGCCATCTTTCAACGAGCCTGGTCAACTTTTGATTTTGAAGTATTTGCCGTATGCGATGGCCAGTTTCCATCGAGCGTGGACATTTGCGATGCGTATATAGCGACTGGTTCGAGCCATTCCGTCTATGAAGAACTAGATTGGGTTATTCAACTCCAGCAATTCATCAGAGACATACACCAGTCAGAAAAGTATTTCCTGGGCGTATGTTTTGGGCATCAATTGCTAGCAGCGGCGCTTGGCGGTGAGGTGAAGAAGGCGCAAAGTGGTTGGTCTGTCGGGATACAAACCTTTACTATTTCCCAACAAGAAGCCTGGATGGATCCCTTCCAGACAAGATTGAATTTATTAATGATGTGCCAGGATCAGGTACACGTTTTGCCGCCGAATGCTACCGTCTTAGCTAGTACTCCCGCTTGTCCTGTAGGTATTTTCCGCGTAGGGCAACGCATGCTAGGGGTACAGGCACATCCTGAATTTAGCAAGGCCTATGATCAATTATTGATGGAAACGCGAATCGATAGAATGGGCGCAAAGACGGTAGAACAGGGTGTGGCTAGTTTATCTCTACCACTTGATGCCGAAAAATTTATCCAATGGACTCTTCGCTTTTTATCCGCTGTGGACTAGGTACTAAAGCTGCTCCTGCTTACGTTATATCGAAAAAACGATAGTCTATGTCATTTCGCTTTATTGGCTTATTCATTATGATCTTCACGATCGGGAGCTGGAATAGCGCAGAAGCGCAAATTTTCAAGAAGAAAAAGAAAGTGGAACAAGAAGCGCCCAAGGAAAAGAAGAAAAGCTTTTTTGATGGCTTTAGCAAAAAAGATAAAACGAATACCGCCGAAAATAAACCCGTCAAAGAAAAGAAGGTCCTCAGGAAAACGCATCAGGCCGCCAAAGCTGATGTTCGGGCTAGCAAAAAGGAGCGCAAGGCGGCAGAAGCAAGGGAAGAGGCAGCCCGAGCCCGAGCAGCTGTGATTAAAGCGCAGCGCAGGGAAGAAAAGGTCAATAGAAAGGTAGGACGTAAAGAGACCACGGCTGATAAATCCCGGACGAAAGCGGAGGAAAAGAAGAGTAAGGGCTTGAGTCGTTTTTTTAAGAAGGATAATAGTAAAGGCGAATAGCAAAAAAGGTTGCTACTTAGCCCTTTATATCAAGGCATAGCTCTTAGTTTGTTGCGGGTTATCGGGTTAGGTGTTGTCGCAACCCGCAACCCGATAACCCGCAACAATATATTTCATCATCCAGTATTTACTAGCTCTAGTTTAATCTCACCCCTTACTCATCCCGCAGACATTCCACCGGATTGAGCCGCGCCGTTTTCAGGGTTTGCAGGCCTACAACGGACCAAGCGATCAATAAAGTGACTAAGGCGGCACTGCCAAACAACCACCATTCCAATTCAATCTTGTAGGCAAAATTATCCAGCCACCTCTTGGTGATCAAATAACTGATGGGCAAGGCAAGGAGAATCGCCAGAATGACCATCCTTGTAAAGTCAGTAGATAAGAGTTTGATTACGCCCCAAACCGAAGAACCTAAAATCTTGCGGATACCGATCTCTTTGGAGCGTCGTTCGGCGGTAAAAGCTACCAGGCCAAATAGGCCCAAACAGGAGATGATAATCGCTAAGGAGCCAAAGTATTTTGATAAAGTCGCTACCCGACTTTCGGCTTCATACAAGCGCTGGTTATCTTCATCTAAAAAAGTAAAAGTAAAAGCGGTCTCTGGGTGGAATTCTTTGTAGAGTTCTTCTACCTTGGCTATAGTAGCTTGCTCTACACCTGGCGCTATTTTGACCATGGTATTAAGGCTCCAAATATGGAATCTAAAAAAGAGTGGTTTCTTCTCCTTATGCAAAGAACCATAATGGAAGTCCTCTACCACGCCTATAATTTCATAATCAGTAAGTCCATTAGTAATGACTTGACCAATAGGATCGGCTAGTTGCATCATCTTTTGGGCAGATCTACTAATGATAATTTTTGACCTGTCATCCTTGTGCGTTCTGGAAAAGGATCGACCTTCCATAATTTGCATCCCCAAAGTCTCGATCATGTCATAGCCGATTTGAGGAGACATAAAACCCCATTTATTATCTGATTCTTGTCCTTTTAAATAAAAGCCATTATCATCTGACCAGCCACTTAATATATTGCCTTCCATATTGGATGCATTAGTCACCCCTGGAAGATTGCGAAGCTCGGAAAGAAAAACCTCCAGGTCATCGTTATGACGAGGGCGCTGGAAGGAAATCACATTATCCCTATTGTACCCCATGTTTTTTGTCTGGGTGTATTGCATTTGCTGATCCAGCACCAACATTCCGACAATGAAGACAACAGATATTGCGAATTGAAAGACCACTAGGCCTCGCCTCACCCAGTATTCACCGGAAGAAATACTCCGCTCTCCTTTTAAGACGGCTACAGGTTTAAAACGAGAGAGGTAAAAGGCAGGATAGCTACCTGCGACTAATCCTGTCAACAATAAAATACCAGCAATGGCCAAGAAAGGACTTAGGGCCAAACCCCACTTTAGTTCCTTATCGGTGATTAGGTTGAATTGCGGCAGGATCAAGGAGATTAAGCTAGCTGCAACTATAAAGGATAGTGTCACCATCAACATAGATTCACTCAAAAACTGTAACACTAAAGCACTTTTAGTCGCTCCCATTGTTTTCTTCACGCCAATCTCTTTCATCTTACGTGAAGCTTGAGCAGTAGACAAGTTCATGAAGTTAATGCAAGCAATGAGCAAGATAAATAAGGCAATAATCGAGAATAATTTTACGTATTCGATCCTCCCACCTGCCTGTACTCCATTCTCATAGGTACCATATAGGTATCGCTTTGAGTATTGTTGGACAAATTGGGTCGAAGTCTCCCAAGCTTCATGCTTAGCGGATAAAAAATCGGCGAATTTATCATTGAAGCGCTCAATATTTGTCCCTTCTTGTAAAACCAAATAGTTTTTTACGGGTGTACTTGTCCAGCGAGTGGATGGAGGATCATTTTCGACCATTAGGCCGTAGTGAACGACAGCATCAAACTGTTCAGTTGCATTAGCTGGAGGCGTTTCGAATACCCCTGACACCTGGAATTCACCATTAAATTTCTCGTAATAAGGATGGCTCCATTCAATTGTTTTTCCTATGATATCATGGGTAGAATCAAATAACTTCAGCGCTAATTCTTCGGAGATGACCATATTGTCTTTACCCGCCAAGACCTGATCCTTATCGCCCTGAATCAAATCATAGGAAAATACATCGAAGAATTGCTCATTAGCAAAAATTCGGCTGGCCTCAATGGCGTTTTCTCCCTGGGTGATTTTCCCTTCCGGAAGAAAGGAGTTATTAATAAAAGTGCCTGATTCTACTTCAGGGAATTCTTCTATGAGCGCCTTCGTTAATGGTAAAGGGCTACTATCCCAGGTTTGGATGCCGCGCTCATCTTCATGATTGATCATGACTTGATACAACTGACTGTCCTTTTCGTGGAACCTGTCAACACTCCTCTCATCATGAACCCAGAGATAAATCAACAACACTCCCGCCAATCCGGTGGACAAGCCAACCAAATTGATAAAAAAGGTCATTTTATGTTTTAAAAAACCTCGATAAGTGATTAACAGATTATGTTTTAACATGCCCGGATGTATTAGTTCAGGAAATATACTTAACGACTTGATAAGGCCTGGTCGGAATAGCAGTAATACCTCAATCACAAACCTAAATCGAGCTTTTCGAAGCCCCATTTCCTCGACCAGGAGGGCAAAGCGTTCATGCAAATCACCCTCGATATCTTCGACAAAGGCCGGATGGCAGAACCAACGGAAGAAGCGCAAGGGCCATGTCGGAGGTGAAGTGTGATTTGTGTTTTTCATATTAATAAAACTGGTGCTAATAAGGGCTGAAAGGATTTTCTTATAAAAATCCGTTTCATCAATTTTTGACCTTTCGGACTGGTTTCCAATGCTATTGTTTTTTATAAGAAAACCCTATAACGGCTTATTCATCCCTCAAACATTCTACAGGATTAAGCCTTGCCGTTTTCAAGGTTTGCAAGCCGATTACCGACCAGGCAATAAGTAAGGTCATGAGCGCTGTCCCTGCGAAGTACCACCACTCCAGCTCAATCTTGTAAGCGAAATTATTGAGCCAAGTTCGGGTGATGAGATAACTAATGGGCAAGGCGATTAGGATACCCATCACTATCATTTTGGTAAAATCTGTAGACAATAATTTAATGATTCCCCATACGCTTGAACCTAGTATTTTACGGATACCGATTTCCTTGGAGCGGCGCTCAGCGGTGAAGGCTGTCAGACCGAATAAACCCAAGCAAGATATCAGAATGGCTAAAAACGCAAAGTATTTCGATAAGCTAGCGACTCTACTCTCCGCTTCGTAGAGGCGTTGGTTGTCCTCATCCAGGAAAGTAAAATTGAAGGCGTAATCCGGGTGAAACTTTTGATAAGCTTGTTCAAGTTGTTCAATCGTATTTTGCTCATCACCTGATTTTATTTTAACTAAAATGTCTCGCCCCCAGTGATTTAATCTGAAAATAAGTGGTTTCACTTGGTGATGTAGCGATCCATAATTGAAATCCCCCACTACCCCTATGATTTCTCTTGGTTCTTGGTTGTGATTAATCCTTTTGCCAATGGGATCTTCCAGTTGCATCAGCTCAACCGCAGCCTGATTTAATATGATTTTCGATTCATCATCTTGGAGCTCTTTTGAAAAAGATCGTCCTTCCAGTATATTCATGTCTAGCGTCTCTAGTACATCATAACTTATTTTGGGAGACTTGAATATCCATTTCTCGTCAGATTCTTGTCCGCTCCAGGAAAAGCCACCTTGATCATCCCAGCCTGTTAAAATGTCTCCCACCATATTGGAAGCATGTAAGACGCCAGGTTGTCGCTGAAGTTCATCCAAAAAAACGTCCAGATCATCATTGTTTCGGGGCCTTTGAAAAGCAATGACATTGTCGCGACTGTATCCAGGATTTTTCGATTGGATAAATTGCATCTGCTGGTCAACTACCAAAACACCAGCAATAAAGATCACGGATAAAGCAAATTGAAAAATAACCAGGCTTTTCCGCATCCCATGTTCCCCTCGACTGCTGCTTAGTTGCCCTTTCAATACGGCTGCTGGTTTAAACCCAGAAAGATAGATGGCTGGATAACTGCCTGCTATTAAACCTGTAATAGTCACAATCAGGGCAATAGATAAAATAGCGCTAGGATCCATATCCCACTGTAGTTCTTTACCCGTAATAGCATTGAATTGAGGGAGAAGTAGGGTAACAAAACCAGCCGCTAAAAAGAAAGAAAGCAGCGTCATGAGTATGGATTCGCTTAAAAACTGCCACACCAATGCTTTTCTGCCGGCTCCCATCGTCTTTTTCACTCCTATCTCTTTCATTTTTCGAGAAGCCTGCGCAGTAGATAGGTTCATAAAATTGATACAGGCGATTAGTAGAATGAAGAGTGCGATGATAGAAAATAACCTGACATAAGTGATCCGGCCTCCGGTGGGTATCCCGTTTTCATATCGGCTATTTAGATACTTGTCTGAATATTGTTGCGCAAACAGCCGATTGGTCTTTCTATTCGGATTTTTAGCCCACATGAAAAACTCAATTTTATCATTAAAGTCATCGATATCTGTCCCCTCATGCAAAACCAGGTGAGTTTCAACAGCATTAGTATTCCATGCCAGCTGCCAGCGGTCGGATGCTGCCAATACCACATCATAATGGAGTACTGCGTCAAATTGTCGGGTTGATTTAGGGCCTGGGTCTTCGAAAATACCGGATATTTGGAAGCTTTCTTTAACAAAAGCGTTGCCCCATTCTACCGTCTTACCGATTATATTCTCCGTCGACTCAAATAGCTTATTAGCTAGTTTTTCGGAAATAACAATATTGTTTTGATCTGCTAAAACTTGCTTCGGGTTTCCTTCAAGAAGCTCATAGGAGAATACTTCAAAGAATCGCTCATCAGCAAAGATTCTATTGGCTTCTAGCGACTGATCAGCAATGGATATTTTTCCCTCTGGCAGGTATCTATCGCTGGTCAGTGTAGCCGATTCTACTTCCGGATACATCTCCATAAAAGTCTCAGCAAGTAGGACAGGTGTGATCTCCCAGGTTTCGATGGCATCGGGTCCGTGAAAATTAGTCATGACCTGATACAGCTGGCTGTCCTTTTCGTGGAATTTGTCCACACTCATCTCATCATTTACCCAGCCGTAAATCAACAGCACGCAAGCCAATCCTGTAGATAGTCCAATCAAATTGATTAAGAAAGTACTCTTGTCTTTCAAAAAACCGCGATAAGTGATTAACAGATTATGTTTTAGCATGCCGGGATGTATTAGTTCAGGAAATAAATTAATCGATCTGATGAGACCAGGTCGGAATAGCAGTAATACCTCAAGCACAAACCTTCTCCGAGCTTTTCGAAGCCCCATTTCTTCTATCAGGAGGGCAAAACGCTCATGCAAATCACCCTCAATATCTTCGACAAAGGCCGGATGGCAGAACCAACGGAAGAAGCGCAGCATCCAAATTGGAGGCGAAGTATAGTTGTTCTCCTTCATGTTAGTTTCCAAATGAAATATTAGGAATGGCATTCCATAAACTTAGTCGCTGATCCTTCGTGTCTTTCAAGGTTTGCTTGCCAAAGTTCGTGACCGTAAAGTATCTTTTACGCTTCCCTCCTCTCACCTTAGTGGCTTCTCCAAATTCGGATATCAGGTAGCCTTTTTTCTCTAGTCGTCGCAATACAATCTGTAGCGCGCCGATACTAATCCTTCGACTAAGCCGTTCTTCCATTTCATTTACGATGGCAATTCCATAGGCTTCCCCATGCAGGATTGCTACTGTAAGGAGGACGATTTCCTCCAACTCACCTAAGCGATGTTTACTCATAAAAAAGTATTTGCCTCAAATGTAGTAAATATAGCTATACCTGTTTTTTTACCATTGTCATGCAATAGATTAAGTATATCCTTATACGTTGGAATCTCTAGAACTTGGTGTGAAAATTTGTACGGTAAGCTATTCTGAAATAGTATTTACCTCAAATGTAGTAATTATATACTTATGATGCAAGTCCGAAGTTGAAATGACGGCAAAAGTGGAAAGAAATAAGGGGTTTCAAATATTATTTTTTAGTTTTCTGACGATTTTGGTGCTTTTGAGTCAGCGTTCTAGGCAAAAATCTCGCTTCCTTTGGGCGCAATCCTTTCACCTAAAACGCTGACCACAAAAATTGCCAGAGAAGGTTTTTTTATTCGACTATCTTTAGTATTACTCCTACTGGCCGACAAATAAAACAAAAATCACTTTTTAATTTTGCGTCCTTGTTTGAAGGTTTTCATAAGTTACTGTGGAAGTTTATTAAAAGTTAGCATCATGACATTCACCACCGCCAATCGCAGAGCCATCGGTATTTTCCTCTTACGCAGTCTTCTGGGCTTGATCTTCTTGATGCAGGGCTACGGCAAAATATTTAGTTGGGGGATTGATGGAGTATACCAAAACGCCTTTGCTAGCTATGAAGCAACCTGGATTCCCATTTTTCTACTTAAACTGACCGCCTATTTCACTTCCTATGCCGAACTCCTAGGTGGATTCTTACTCCTATTGGGCTTATTTCGGAATTGGGCCTACATCGCCCTTGGGCTTGTTTTACTCCTCGTCAGTTATGGTCATGGCCTCTCCTCCCCTATTTGGGATTTGCAACATGTTTTTGTGAGAGCCGTCTTCCTGATAACATTATTGTTGGTTCCTGCAGATTGGGATCAACTTCACCTAGATCGATTTGTTACAAAGTAATGGTTAAAAAATTTCATAGGTCAGGAATTGACAGTCATTTTATCGTTAGTAGTATCGATGCCTTCAAGGCCAATGAAACGGATGGTACCTTTAGAATTATCTGGGTACAGGATGGTAAGTTGGAGATGCTGATTGATTATGAACGTGTGAACCTTGTCGGCAATCAAGTCATCTGCCTCGCCCCTAATCAACATATAGAATTCGAGCAATTGGCAGAAGGATATGTCTTTCAATACAATAGAGATTTCTATTGCCTAGTCGATCACGATCATGAGATCAGCTGTGTAGGTTTGCTTTATTATGGTGCTTCTCAAACCCCTACTATACGTTTGGATGCGAAGCATCAACGGAAAATAGAATTATTGCTGGAGGTATTTATGGATGAATTCGATACGAAAGATACGATCCAAGAAGAGATGTTACGCATGTTACTAAAACGACTCATCATCATCTGTACGCGACTCTTCAAAGACCAATCGGAAGTAAAATATAAGGAAGAAGAATTGGATGTGATTCGGCAATTTCATGTTTTGGTAGAAAAAAACTACAAGGAGAAACAGAAAGTGGGTGATTATGCTGAATTACTGAATAAATCGGCCAAAACATTGTCTAATTTATTCTCAAAGAATAGTGAAAAGCCCCCACTCCGTCAGATCCATGAACGTATTGCACTGGAGGCCAAACGTTTATTGTATTTCACAAGTAAATCGATCAAAGAGATTGGTTGGGAGTTGGGATTTGAAGAAGAAGCGCATTTTAGTCGTTTTTTCAAGCGTCTAAATGGCCAATCCGCTACAAAATTTAGGAATATGGGAAAAATTGATAATTCTTCGGGAAAAGTTGCCTAACCCTAGGGGGGCATTTGCCTGCACCTTTGTGATGGCAATTAAATAATTCATTTTAAAACACATAAAGTAATGGCAAATTTCAATGTTCCAACCCGAGAAGAAGTTTCAGCAAACAATCAAGCCATTTTTGACAACCTACAAAAAGCAGTAGGCTTTGTTCCGAATCTATATGCCACCTATGCGCATTCTGAAAATGCCTTGGCCAACTACTTGAATCTATCCAATGCCAAGACATCACTATCCAATAAAGAGAAGGAAGTTGTCAATTTGATTGTTAGTGAAGTTAACAATTGCCTGTATTGTAAGAGTGCACATACCGCTATCGCTAAAATGAATGGATTTACGGATGATCAAATTTTAGCACTTAGAAGTGGCGAGGCTCCTTTCAATCCCAAATATGATGCTTTAGTAAAATTGGCACAAAACATTACTGAAAGTAGAGGCGCCACTGATCCCGCTATCGTTGATCGATTCCTAGCGGCTGGTTATACCAAAGAAAACTTGATTGATACCATCGTATTGATTGGAGATAAGACGATTAGCAACTACCTACATCGTACGACGCAGGTACCGGTTGACTTTCCAGCGGTGCCGGAATTGGCTACTGTGTAATTGAAGGGAGTTGGCAATAAAGAAATGTAAGTGGGATGGGGTTCAAAAGACTTCATCCCATTTTGCATTGAGGCACTGACTAGCAAAGAGTTTAAATAGCGCTAGACTTCAGGAGTGGGTAGGTCGGTAGACTCAAAAAATGCTTAGCCCAAAGATGCTATTTTTGGATGTCCGAGACGAGCTCTGCTCGTTCGCGGTCTTAAGTAGCGGGCTCCCGCCCGCCGTATAGTGACTGCGGGCGGGAGCCCGCTACTTAGGCTGGCTTACAAGCATGAGCTTGTAGCCTACATCACCTGATAATAGGATGAACTGAATGATTTTTTATCGGTAAAATAATATCCATTTTTGGTGAAGTTGATTTTAGCTAATAGCTAAATTATCGACCAACCCACTTCAGAAGTTTCCATAGGCGTGACTTAGAAAACTTCTGAAGTCTGACCTTAGCAGCTCTGGAATCGAGGCTTAATTGGAGAGCATTTGCTTACTGCGAGCTGGCTCGCAGCCCAGGCCGGCAAACAAGCATGAGCTTGTCGCCAACATATTTCCCAGTTCAGGGGGTGACTCGTAGTCCCCCCTGAACAGGGAAAACTATCCTTTCCCAGAATTAGCTTTAGCCTTAGCTATTTCAGTCTGGAGCTTCTTCAGGGCTTCCTCAGCCGCTTTGATCTGAGCTTGCAGCTCACCTAAAGTCGCTTTAGACTGATCCGTTTGTTTCTTATAAGTAATGAGCTCCTCCTTAATCACTGCTTTGTCCTTTTCAGCAGCCAACTTTTCGGCCTTGATTTGCTCAGCTGCATCCGCTTTCACCTGGGTAACCTGTTCATTAGCCTGTTGTTTGGCCTCATAAATCAGATCAGAAGCTTCTTTCTTAACCTTAGCGATTTCGTCATTGCTCAACTGTCTAGCAGTCTTGGCTTCGGCTAAATATTGCTCCTTCTTCTTACCCGCTTCTTCCCTAGCTTTGGCCACTTCTGCTTGGGATGCTTCGCGCGCTTCGGCCACGGCTGTATTTCCTTGCTCCTGCGCTAATTTAACAGCGGCAGCAATACTAGCTTTTTTCTCTATGGCTTCTGCATTGCTTCTGTCTCTTATACACATCTGACGCTGCCGACGAAGAGGATAGTGTAG
>OJCB01000590.1_pt1 | contig 13367 bp, 7 predicted proteins | sample 1591501 | NCBI WGS metagenome assembly OJCB01 (sample SAMN05416813, study PRJEB24817) | seawater metagenome | isolation source: Sea water | place: Canada:Atlantic | collected 2013-07 | reverse complement strand
ATCTACACTATCCTCTTCGTCGGCAGCGTCAGATGTGTATAAGAGACAGATCATACGGAGGCAGCTAAAGCCTACGGTGCCTCCAAAGACGAAGTGAAAGAGGCTGTGGTTTTAGCCTCGGGTACCCGTGCCTTCAGTATGATACTCCAGGGAAATGGTGTTGATCTGGAAGAATTCAAGGAGGAGTTTCAACGGATGATGGCTTTTATGGCGAAGAAAGCAGAGAAGAAATAGATTTGTAAAATATCGAGTGAGATCACATGGTATAACTGACGAGCTCAGTCATACTGTGTGATCTTTTGAACCATATTACCTGCTTTCTTGATCATTGCTCACCTACAAATTTTTTTTGATGAAAAAACGTATACCTCTTCTTATTATCATCTGCTTTAGTGTTAGCTCTATCTTTTCTCAGAATACCCACCCTGGCCAAAGTCACCTAATTATTCTACTAGGCGAAGACACCGTGGGCATCGAACGTTACCAGATTAATGGTAATGAAGTATTAACTGAAACTATCCGCAGAGTAAATAAAATCGGAAGGCAAAAAGCTCGGATCCTTTATCGGGAAGACGGTTCCATCGAAAGCGTGGAAACCCTCGAATTTAATGCTGCTGATAGCCTCATCCGCGAGGATTTGATGAAGTCAAAGGGAGATTCTCTGTACTATCAGAGGAAAAGAAATGGAAAAATAAATAGATGGGTGAGACCCGGTCGCCCTCATTTGCTAGTAACATCAATCCCTTTTTTCGCAGCCTATGCCAAATTAATCCAGGTTTACGAGAAGGCTCCGAAGACCAATTTCAGCATTCAACACTTCAATGACCCCATACAGGTCAAAAAGACTGGTGAAAATAACTATGAACTCACCGTCAAGGTTTTACGGACACTCCGATTAAAATTCAACGCTGATAATGAATTCTTGGCGTTAAATGCCAGAGGGACTGGTCTTTTGAGCTATGAAACGAAAAGAGTTGACCAGCAAGTTTATGAAGACATTGCGGAAAAGTGGTGGGGGAATCCAAATACGAAAATAATTTCGACTGTATCTCCGAGAGTTAAGGAAGCATTTACAGTCCATGATGCAAAAATTCAACTGAATTACAGTAGCGTTTCCAAAAGAGGCCGGATTACATTTGGCGGCCTGGTACCATTCAATAAATTTTGGCGGACGGGATCAAATTTGGCCACTCACATTGAGTTTGATGAGGATTTGATTTTCGGCGGTAAAAGCATCTCCAAGGGTCGCTATACTTTGTATACTATTCCACATCCCGATCAATGGCTTTTCCTCTTGAATAAACAAACCGGACAGTGGGGATCATATTATGACGAAGATAAAGAGGTCCTCCGGGTGCCGATGAAAACCAGCCACAACAACCCGGAACAGGAGGCCTTGCGGATCGAAGTGGAGGAAACGGAAGAAGGAGGAATCATTACCATTAGCTGGGATCAGGTTAAAGCAACCATAGCTTTCGAATTAGACAATTAGAATCTCTTCCATTACTGGATTTGTTATAAAGTTGGAAAGTAAAAGAGACCTCCGATAAGGAAAAGCAAAAATAAAAATGGGTCATCCCAAATGCTGCTTTAAGCAAAATTCGGGATGACCCATACTTTTTATCATCTACTTACGATTGCGTGCTCTGCTAATTCAGCAATTCATAGATACCGGCAATTCCTTGCCCACCACCTACACAGGCAGTGACCATACCGTATTTTTGCTTACGCAAACGCATTTCGTTTAATAATTGTGTCGTTAGCTTGGCACCTGTACAGCCCAGTGGGTGGCCCAAAGCGATCGCCCCGCCATTGACATTGACGATAGAAGGATCAAGGCCCGCTTCCTGGATCACGGCTAGTGATTGCGCGCCAAAGGCCTCGTTCAATTCAATTTGATCGATATCGCTCAACTTCAGATTCGCTTGTTTCAAAGCCTTAGGAATCGCCGCGCAAGGGCCGATACCCATGTATAGCGGATCAACACCCGCTACAGAACAAGAGACCATTCGTGCAATAGGAGTGAGGTTCAATTGCTTCACCATCTCTTCACTCATCACTAGTACAAATGCTGCACCATCAGAAGTTTGGGAAGAGTTTCCGGCAGTAACCACGCCTCCTTGGGCAAATACGGCACGTAATCCAGCTAGTGCTTCTGTAGTGGTTGATCTACGTACACCTTCATCAGTATCAATAATTTGTGTAGTTGTGACCTTCTTGTTATCTTTCACAAATACATGCTCTACTTCTACTGGTACAATCTGGTCTTTAAAACGACCGCCATCGATGGCGCTGGCCGCTTTTACATGAGAATTGTAAGCAAACTCATCGGCTGCTTCTCGACTAATATTGTATTTATTGGCTACTGCTTCGGCAGTTAGGCCCATGCTAGCCAAGTAATTGGGGGTCGTGCTGGCTACCTTATAGCTGGGCGCCAATTTATATCCTGTCATCGGAATAGAACTCATGCTCTCTGCACCACCTGCCAAGTAAATTTGCCCCATGCCCGCTTTGACCTTAGCTACTGCCATTGAAATCGTCTCCAAGCCAGAGGCGCAATAGCGATTAACAGTCACGCCTGGTACGTCCTTGCCTAAGGCACGCATAGAGATTTGACGTCCAATCTGTAGACCTTGCTCACCTTCTGGATTGGCACAGCCTACAAATACATCATCTACCAAATTAGGATCTAATTCAGGGGTTTGGGCGAGGAGATGTTCTAAGACATCTACTGCCAAGTCATCTGAACGATAATGGCGGAATCCGCCTTTGCCAGCCTTACCTACAGCCGACCGATATGCTTTTACGATATATGCTTCCATTATCAATTTCTATTGGTTCTCTGACAGTTTTGTGTTTTGAGTCAGCGTTTTAGCTAAAAGCCTTGCTTCTTCTAGTCGCAATTCTTTTAGCTAAAACGCTGACCACAAAATCGTCAGAGAAGGTTTCTATTTTAATCCGACGCTTAGATCGGAGATTTGAAAAACACCTCAAGCTTCTTTTGCCTGAGTTCTCAAACTGCTGTGACTAGTTACGAAGTGGCTTGTTCGTTTGCAGCATATGCTGAATGCGGGCTTTGGTTTTATCCTCACCAGCCAAACTTAAGAAAGCTTCTCGCTCCAAGTCGAGTAGGTACTGCTCTGATACCTTTGGCGTACCCGTTAAGTCTCCACCGCACAATACCCAAGCAATTTTTTTGGCAATCTTGATATCATGCTCGGAGGCATACTTGCCCAAGCGCAATTCGTTGGCAGCTGCATAGAGAGCGCCAAGACCGGTTCTACCCATCACGGTAATATCGGTTCGCTGTAAAGGTTGGGTATAATTTTCGGCCAGTTTTAGGGCTCGCTTTTTCGCTTCTGCGATGTTGCGATCTTTGTTGAGCACCACTTGGTCACGCCCCTCGATTAAGTAGCCATAGTTGAAGGCCTCAGCCGCCGAAGTACCTACTGAAGCCATCGCTATATTTCTAAAACGGTCAATCAAGGTTGGAATCTGTACATCACCTGCGAAGAAAGAATCGGAAGCCCGAAGCGCAAACTCTTTGGTTCCAGAACCACCAGGTATTAAACCTACACCTACTTCTACCAAGCCAATGTAAGATTCTGCTGCTACTACTGCTGCATCACAATGCATCAGGGTTTCGCAGCCACCGCCTAAGGCCATGCCTTGTATAGCGGCTACCACAGGAATGCTAGAGTATCGACAGCGCATGGTGGTCTGTTGGAAGAGGTTGACCGCCATATCCATTTGCTCAAAATCATCTTGGTAGGCCAACATGCCGATCAGCATAAGGTTGGCACCTACGGAGAAATTTGTCCCGTGATTACCGATGACCAATGCTTTCCAATCGCCTTCTTCCGCGATTTGGATAGATTCATTGATGCCTCTTAATACACCTTCACCCATCGAGTTGTGTGGGCTTCTAAACTCTAAGCATAATACACCGTCGCCAATATCGTGTAGGACGATCTCTGCATTTTTATGGACAGGAGCACGATCTCGGTAATTATCTAATATGATGAACTCGCTGGCACCAGGCATTTCTTCGTAGCGCTTGGTGTCAATATTGTAATACTTTTTGCTTCCGTCTTCGCGCTTATAGAAAGAAGTATGCCCAGCTGCTACCATTTCCTTCACCCAGTCGGCGATGGTCTCACCAGCGGCTTCAGCTTGCTTGATCCCTTCTTCTATACCAATCAAATCCCAATATTCAAAAGGACCATATTCCCAAGCGTAGCCTGCACGCATCGCATCATCGATACTGTAAAATTGATTACAGATTTCAGGTACGCGGTTGGAGACATAGGCAAATAAGCCGATTAAGGATCGGCGAATCAGTTCTCCGCCCTTGTCTTCGGCTTTGAATAGCTGTGGAATTCGTTTCGCCAAATTGTCTACTTGCTTGGCGAGCTTGAGGCTTGGAAGATCAGGCCTTTGCGAAGGCTGATATTCCAGCGTTTCTAGGTTCAGTTCCAGGATTACCCGCCGACCTTTCGCATCTTTCTCTTTCGTCCTTTTATAAAAACCTTGCCCTGATTTATTACCCAAGAATTTATTATCGAGCAAGAACTGCATATACTTTGGTACTTCGAAAGTATGTGCTTGCTCATCATCTGGGCAATTAGCTTTGATTCCTTTGATCACATTAGAACCCGTATCATGACCAACTAAGTCACCGAGTCGGAAAGTTCCTGTTTTGGGGCGACCGATTGCTGGCCCAGTCAATTTATCCACTGCGCTAATACTAAGGCCTAGTTCCGTGGTAAGCTGATATATCTTAGCCATCGCATAAACACCAATTCTATTGCCAATAAAGGCAGGCGTATCTTTGGCCAAAACAGTTTGCTTCCCTAGATAAACATCTCCATAGTGCATGAAGAAATCAATGACGTCTTTACTCGTCTCTGCCGTAGGGATAATTTCAAACAGTCGGAGGTATCTCGGTGGATTGAAAAAGTGGGTTCCACAAAAATGCTGACGGAAATCGTCACTCCGCCCCTCCAACATCATATGGATTGGGATACCAGATGTATTGGAAGTGACTAGTGTTCCTTCCTTTCGGTATTTATCGACCTTTTCAAAAATTTGTTGCTTAATATCGAGCCGTTCAATTACTACTTCAATCACCCAATCTACCTCGCCGATCTTTTCAAAATCATCATCGAAATTACCAGTGGTAATTCGAGAAGCAAAGGCTTTATCATATAGTGCAGCAGGCTTGGACTTTAGGGCTGCCTTGAGTGCACCTTCAACGATTCTATTTCTGGCACTGGGCTGTTTTTTCTCTTCCTCAGAAAGATCAAAAGGAACGATGTCAAGCATCAGTACTTCTAGGCCAATGTTGGCGAAATGGCAAGCTATCCCTGCGCCCATCACGCCGGAACCTAGCACAGCCACTTTTTTTATTCTTCTGCTCATGTTAAGTTGAAAAGTTTTAGATCAAAGGTCAGATAATATCAGTAGTTTCTCATGTAAAGTACTTCCGTATTCTAAAGCGTTACTTTCTAGCTTATTGAGTGGGGTGAAATCGGAAATCGGAAATTGGAAGCCGGAAATAAGGCCATAGCGGCTTACATTCCACCTTCCGAATTCGCAATTCCGCCTTCGCATGAGAAATTGCTGAGATAATATAGTATTATAACAGTTCGAATTCAAAACAGGTTGAAAATTAGCGAATTTTCGCTAGACGGCAAATTTATTGGACTTGGATTTAGCGAAAAATTCTTTTTACAAGCGCCTACTGCTTTGGTAGAATCCTAAACAACTGCGCTTCGGGTACTGTGTAGTAAAGTTAAAGACTTTTTAACCAAAATTATTGTTGTTATTTAAATGGAAGCCTTATCCTCGCCGATGTTGTATTTTTTTACCAATATCTCTCCTAGACTTAGACTTCAGAAGTTTCGCAAGGCATGACTGGGCAAACTTCTGAAGTCTTGCAGGCCTGTTCACTACCTTGTTAGAAAAGAGCGCTCAAAGTCGACATTGCTTCTTTAAAAAATCAATGAAGCGTTGATTGAGTCTAGCCCCGCCTTTATCAAACAAATCAAAATGGTCGGCGCCAGGTACAATGACGAGTTCCTTCTGAGGAGAGAGGAGGGCTTGGTAGATCGACTTGCCATATTCTACCGAAATATTGGCATCTTGATCACCATGCGCTACCAAAACGGCTTGTTGAATCCGAGCTGCAGCTGCCAGTGGTTTTACCTGTTGCGGATCAAAATCGGCAATCACTCCTGCCTTCCGCAAGGCTTTATCCGATAGATAGCGAGACCCAAAACCACGGAACATGCGATTTTGATAATCAAATACGATCTGCTCCAAGTCAGTGAAGGTGCTTTGTACAATTCCAAAAGACAGCCCTGGTTCGATGGCTAAAGCCTGCAGGGCGATCGCTCCACCTAGTGAGTTGCCCCATATTCCAATCTTGGAGCCTGGCTCTCTCTTTTGTATCCATTTTACCAGAGCTTGAATATCCCGCTTTTCTTTGAAGCCGTAGGTACAATATTTCCCTTCGCTCTTTCCATGTGCTCTCCCGTCAAATACGAGGCCAGCAAAGCCTTCTCTGGCCAACATCTCGGCACTACCCATGAAATGTTCTTTCTTTCCTCCGATACCGTGAACGAAAATGATCACGGCTTTAGGTCGACCCTGCTCAGTGGCTCGATAATAGCCCTTGATACGTAGGTGGTCAAAAGTTTGCAACTCAAAAGCTTCAAAGGTTTGCGCTTGGAAATGGGGAATGGGATATTTGTGACCCGAAGGCGGGACAATGATCGCATAGGGCGAGGCAAATTCGAGGGTTGCCCAGCCGCTAATCAGGAGAAATAGAGCAAAGTAGAGCATAGTTCTAACTATTTTTCTTAACAGTCGGGGCATGGGTTTGTTTTAATGTCCGATTCGGAAATTCGGGTCTTATTTTAAGGACTTTAATCCTTAACTACTTCTTAACCACATTTTTCTTTAATTGCTATTATATTTGGGTACATACCCTTAGAGATTTTTTTGAAACATGTCACTAATTTTCTTATGCGTCTTTTCTCATGATTCTTCAGCTTTTTTTCGGTCAATAGCTAAGACTATTCACCTCAAAAAGAGCTTTGCCTAATGAAAAAATGCATCATAATAATTCTCAGCACACATTTCAAAACAGTCTCTTAGAAAACTAAATTACAAAGACTATGGTGAAAATTAGACTCCTTTTATTGGCATTAGTTTGTTCGGTTTTTCTGTCAGCGCAGGAAACGGAATATGCTCCCTATCATATTTTTTTCAGCCCTACTTTTCAAATTGGGATACCGCAGGATGCCCTGAAAGATAACATTGATCGATTGGGCTATGGAGGAGGCGCTACGATCTTGTTTCAGATTAAGCGTTTACCTGTTTTTGCCGGTGCAGGTGTGAGCTTTATGACCTTTGATCGAGAATCGGAAATTTACACGGACAATACGGAGTGGACCACCCGCACCAATCTATTTATAGGAAATGGGGTACTTCGGTTTCAGCCTTTTGTAGACTTTCCTATTTTCCCCTACTTTGATGCTTTATTTGGCCTAAAGAACTTCTACACGCGAACCACTATTGAATACCTAGATACAGAAGATTCGGAAAGTAGCGGCGATGGCTCAGATTGGGCCTTAAGTTATGGAATGGCCTTGGGCGCACAATTAGCCGTATTTAGGAATCCAGCCATAACGATTGATATTCGCTGTTCCTATCTCTCAGGCAATAACGCGACTTATTTTGCTAGAAACCCTGATGCAACTGGTCCCTATGATGATCCATTGGATGCTTTTCAAAGACGGACAACACCTACGCCCATGCTGATTCCTCAAATCGGTATAAGTATGAACTTGAATAGTCCTTTTTTGAATAACGACGAATAAGCGTGTTACATTTTAGCGAGTAAATCGGCTTTCATTTTCTTGAATTCTTCTTCCGAGATGACACCAGCTTCTTTGAGCTCACCCAGTTGTTTGAGCTTACCCAATACGTCATCGCTAGTTGATGAAGGATTGTTTTTCTCTTTTTTCCATTCTTCGGCCATGTGCTTACCTCGTTCATATTCTTCATCAAAAAGATTACGAGCACTGGCAGGATTGAAATTGGAGAAATCACCGCCTGCTTCAAAATGGCGCTTGAAAACTTGTCCCACGGCATAAGTAGAAGCTCCCGACATCATGGCCATCGAGACTCCCCCAAGCATGGAACCCACGACTGGGATGATCTTTATAAAACTTGCGCCAATCCGAGCAAAAATACTACCTGTAAGTGCAGTGATTAAACCCTTATCTATCATTCCTCCTTGGTGTTGTACACCGTAAACCTGGCTCAGCTGCTTCACTAAATCTAGTTGCACCGCAGTTACTGCTGCAATATCTAGAATAGGAATCGGAACAAGTCCCGCACCCATGCTAATCATGACTTGGGTTTGAATTAAAGAATCGGCTTGGGGTGATTTGCTAGAATGACTCATTTTGGTAAATATTCTGGTTGTCTATAGTTAATTGATCAGATTCAAATGTTGGCCTAAAGGTAGGTGAAAATGAAGCATAACGCAAGGGGGCTAGCACGCTAGATGGTCTAATAAAAGTGACTGTTCGTCTAGTTGGACTCGATATTAGAAATGAAATTGTCTAGAGATAAGGGGAAATGTGAAGAGCAACAATACCACAACAAGTTGCTATCTTCATCATTAAAGAGTGCTGTATTATGGCAAAACACAAAAACTACTTACAAATAATCTTGATCATGGGCAGTTTTAGTTTACTTTCCTTGTTTGGATGTGGACCTCGTTCTGTAGGAGGGGATTCAGTAGCACACGGCCCCTTTACCATCAAATCCAAGACCCGAACCTCTAGTCGTTTTGATGTGAATACCGCTTCGAGGCGAAGGGATACCGTAACCTCTTACCAAGTCTTATTCAATGGAAAACCCCTTCCTTTCCCTGAAGGGACGGCCTATGACAATCTATGGAAAGTATACCTACTTCCAGGAGCGCCTACAGCCACTTTGCTCACAGCCGGCAGGTCAGCTTATTTATGGTCAGAAAAAGATGGCGAGTTACTAGGCAAGCAGATCATTGAGAAAGGGAGTGATTTTCTTACCCTGCAATGGTTGGATGCAGCGGGAGATATGCCCGGGCCCCAATGGACCTTATACCGATCAGATGATCGGAAATCTTCAATAGAATTGACCGAAGGTGATCATCTTTTGATGGGACAGGAACAGTTGTTGAGAATTTCTGATTTGCAATTGTTCTCTATTCCCCGTAAGAAACGGCTGGTCGATGATTTTTATCCACACACCAGCCAAGGGGCACAAGCCCTATCTCCTGATAAGCAGCAGATCGCCTTATTGGGGAGTAAATCAGATGAAATAGTTCGTACCAAATATCATTATGGATTTATGGTATACAACTATCAAGATGGCGGTGAGTATGCTTTGCAAATAGATCAAAATGCGACACGACTCCCTGAATACAAATTGATCAATCCAAGCTGGTTTAAGACCTACTACGAATGGCAGAAATTGACGGAGGGCGGCTACCAACTAGTGGAAAAAAAATTAGCGTCACTTCCCGCCTGGCAGGGTTGGTTTAATGACCCTAGTGATAAACGATTTCATTTGCAACCCGTCTCCAAGGACTTGCTACCTCTTTTTGCCGACTTTGTTCGAGAACAACTTTCACTTCCAGCAGAGGCCCTAAAAGAGGATAAATCAGAAAGTTTTGATTACCTCAACTTTGTTTACGAGGAGAAACGATTCACGATGAGTTTTTGGGGAGAAGGCCAGCACTTAAGCTTTAGTGTCGATCTCCTAGAGAAAGGTAATGAGCGAACGAATCAAATTGTAACCGCTATTGGAGAAGCCTTTAATGCTGAATTAGCAGAAGGAAAGTATCAGTCCTACTTTACTAGTTTGTAATGGAAAACTACGAGCATGATACGGCCTGAAAACATCAAGCAGGCTTTTGCCGCCCATGATGGCCGGTTTTCCAGCATTGTCCCGGTAATTGTCATCAAGAGCGGCAATTATCGGATTAGAAATAGTTGCGGACTTCGCTCAATCAAGCCCGCAACTATCCAAGTAATGGTTTATGGTCTCCAAGTGTAAAGATGTAGATAAGGAGGCCTATTCTGAGAATCCTAAGGCTTCACCCTATTCTCAATAATCAAAGCAGGAATATTCTTTTCTTTAAAGAGCTGATTAAATTCCTGTACTTCTTTTTTCAACAACATGGCACCCTGTTTTTCAAAAGCAACCCACTCAGTATCCAGGTCAGCCAAGCGACTTTTTACGCCTTGCGTTACCCGTGGATCGTGTTCGTCGAGTCGGCCACGCAAATAGAAATAAGCAGCATTAAGTTTACTCGGCCAATTGATGACATCCTGGGTGCTTTTTTGTCGTGTTTCTACGATTTGACTTTCCCAGGCATCAATTTTGGTGATGAGTGCTTTGCCCATTTCCACCAAATCTTCATGTGCACTCTGGGTGCTCAGTAGCGTATTATACGCCTTGATTTGGTCCCTTAATTTGCGCATGCTGTTCACTTGCGCATGAATTTCTGTAATCTGCTTGGCGGTGTGTGTCAGAATCTTTTGTTGTTCATCCCAATCGGACGCAGCTGTTTTCAGGCGTGGATCAGGGCTAATATTAAGCTCCACCTCTTTAGCTTGGTCTTTAAAAGAAAGCCGTGCGGAATATTTTCCAGGCGCTACTTTATGTCCTCGATAACTGCCATAAATAAATACACCGGGAACATCCGGAATCGTCTCTGTTCGAAAGTCCCAAGCAAAGCGATTGAGTCCTTTTTTCGCAGGAATAGCAGTGGGGGCAGGTGGACCGCCTGGATAGGGCTTAAAGTCCTCTGCTTTGATATTAGTAAAAGAGCGAATGATGTCTCCATCTTCATTCATGATGTCTAGTCGGACTTCCTCATCACCTACTTCTGAACCGATGTAGTAGTCTAAGATAACCCCGCTTGCAGGGTTCTTTCCAGCTCCACTTGTCGAGGAACCTGAAAAGCGAACCGTGTTCTTTGGGGTATAAAGATCGACAACATCTTCTTCCAACTCACCCATCGATTCTTGCAGCGGGCTCAAATCGTCCAATATCCAAAAAGCACGTCCTTGGGTCGCAGCGACCAGGTCATTGTCTCGAATAATCAAATCGGTAACTGGGACAACCGGGAGATTCAATTGTAATTTCTCCCATCGCTCGCCACCATTAAACGAAACATAAAATCCGCGTTCTGCACCACCATATAAGAGTCCTTTTTTCTTAGGATCTTCCCTTATTACTTTTAGGAAATCATCTTTGGCAATTCCCTGCTTAATGAGTTTCCATGTTTGGCCATAGTCGGTAGTTTTATAACTCATCGCTGAGAAATCATTGAACTTGTAGCGGGTAGCTGCTATATAAGCGGTACCCTTATCGTGAGAAGAGACCTCCATAGATTGAATCATAGACTCGGGTAGGTCTGGCGGTGTAATATTAGTCCAGTTCTTTCCACCATCTTTGGTTACATGCACCAATCCACAATCACTTCCTGCATACATCACCCCTTTTTCTAGTGGGGATTCGGTCAGGTAATAAATGGTATTATAATTTTCACCGCCTGCTCCTTCATTAGTGAAAGGCCCACCGCCGACATCTTGCTTGGTCGTATCATTACGGGTGAGATCAGGGCTGATGATTTCCCAATCCAAACCACCATTCGTCGTCTTGAAAACAACATTGGCGGCATGATAAATAATATTCGGATCATGCGGCGAGGCAATGATGGGTGCATTCCAGTTGAAACGGAACTTTAAGTCCTTGGGTTTTACCGCTAAGTTGAGGGACGCATATTCCATGATGTCTTTCCCTTCTCCCGTCTCCATGTCGAGCACTTCAATGATACCTTGATAGCAGCCACCATATAGTTTGACCGGATTGTGGGGATCAAAGGCGATATAGGCACTTTCACACCCAGGACCTCGCACCCAATCTTTATCCGTAATACCTCGGCCATTGGTTCGGCTAGAAATGACTACCGAGGAGTTATCTTGTTGCCCACCATATACCTTATAAGGGAATTGCTTGTCGGCATTGACTCGATAAAACTGCGCTGTGGGCTGATTGTTTTGCGGCGACCAACTGGCGCCCGTGTTGAAAGTTATTTCTGCGCCACCATCATCTCCCAGAATCATATTGGTATTGTCATCGGGATTGATCCATAAATCATGGGTGTCGCCATGCCCCACGCTGACTCGGCTAAAAGTTTTCCCTCCATCGATCGAGCGCATCATGGGGGCATTTAAAACATATACCACGTCGGCATTTACAGGGTCAGCAAAGACTTCCATATAGTACCAAGAGCGAGCGGTCAACAATTGATCACTGGTCATATGTTCCCATTTGGCACCACCATTGTCAGAACGATACAGACCGGCTTCTTTTTTCTCTGATTCGATAATCACAAAGACTCTGTTTGGATTGGCTTTGGAGACTGAGATACCAATTTTTCCCATTTTTTCCGGTAAGCCATTTTGAATCTTTTTCCAGGTCTCACCAGCGTCTGTCGACTTATAAACGCCCGAGCCTGGGCCGCCACTTTGTACCGTCCAAGGTTTACGTCGATGGTCCCAGGTAGCAGCGTATAAGATTCTTGGGTTGGTCCTATCAATACTCAAACTAGAGGCGCCCGAATTTTCATCCACATACAGTACCTTTTTCCAATTGGCACCACCATCGGTCGATTTATAAATACCCCGTTCTTCACTCGGCCCGTGTAGCGCTCCTTGGGCAGCTACATAGACGACATCTGGGTTTTCTGGATGAATAACGACATCTGATATATGCCGCGTTTTCTCCAAGCCTAGGTGTTCCCAGCTCTTACCGCCATCAATGGATTTATAAACGCCGTCACCGTAAGTCGTCATAACGCCCCTGACGGCATGTTCCCCCATTCCTACATATATAACATTAGGATCGGAGTCTGCTACGGCAATATCTCCCACTGATCCGGATTTAAAACTCCCGTCAGAGATATTTTTCCAATGCAGTCCAGCGTCTTCTGTTTTCCAAACGCCACCGCCCGTATAACCGACATAATAGAGGTTGGGCTGGCCAATGACCCCTGTTATGGCATTGGAACGCCCTCCTCTAAAGGGGCCAATGTTTCGCCAGGTCAGGCCCTTGAAGAGCTTGGCATCGAAGGTGCTAGTTTGTTCTATAGCAGCTGGTGTTTTACCTTTTTTGTTCTTTTTTGCTTTGCGCTGCCCCAACATGGGTAGCGTCAGTAGTAGTAAAGCGATTGTAGTGCAGATATAAAGCTGTCTCTTATACACATCTCCGAGCCCACGAGACCGAGGCTGATCTCG
>OJCB01000587.1_pt1 | contig 13409 bp, 11 predicted proteins | sample 1591501 | NCBI WGS metagenome assembly OJCB01 (sample SAMN05416813, study PRJEB24817) | seawater metagenome | isolation source: Sea water | place: Canada:Atlantic | collected 2013-07 | reverse complement strand
CTATCCTCTTCGTCGGCAGCGTCAGATGTGTATAAGAGACAGTGTCTATCCTGTATCTCGATTAGTACGTGAAGCCCGTGTGTTGCTGGAAGGCTCCTTTCCTTTACTCTGGGTTGAAGGCGAAATCTCCAATCTGGCCATGCCGGCTTCAGGACACATTTATTTCACCTTGAAAGACGAAGCTGCGCAAGTTCGTTGCGCTATGTTTCGTAATCGCAACCGGCAGCTTCGCTTCACACCTAAAAATGGCATGCAGGTTTTATTGCGGGTTCGGGTCACCCTGTACGAGGGGCGCGGCGAGTTTCAGCTTGTTGTCGAGCATATGGAAGAAGCCGGGAGTGGTGCTTTGCAACGTGCTTATGAAGCACTTAAGCAACGGCTTGGCCAGGAGGGCTTATTTAATGACGCCCATAAAAAGCCTATCCCCGCCTTACCTCATACAATCGGTATTATTTCATCACCGGATGGTGCAGCTGTTCACGATATTGTCAGCGTCCTGAAACGCCGGTTCCCTGCCGCAGCGGTGATTCTCTATCCGGTTGCGGTGCAGGGGGAAGCCGCGGCAAGACAACTGGTCGACGCCGTCAAACTTGCCGATCACAGAAAAGACTGTGATGTCTTAATTATCGGTCGCGGTGGTGGCTCGCTGGAAGACTTATGGAGCTTTAATGACGAGCAATTAGCCAGGGCACTTTTTAATTGTGAGTTACCGGTTATTTCTGCGGTCGGACATGAAATTGACTTTACGATCGCTGACTTTGTTGCCGATGTTAGAGCACCAACGCCGTCTGCTGCGGCTGAAATTGCTGTCCCCGATGCGAAACAGTTATTAGCAAAAATACAGGGATTAACACAGCGACTCACTGTCATGACCAAGCAGTGGCTGGTCAGTGAGCAACGTCACTTACAGCACCTGCAAAGACGTCTACCACGACCTGATGTGCAGTTAAATCAACAAAGGCAGGTATTAAATCAGCAGACGAAACTGCTGGGGTCTGCCTGGCAGCGCGTTTTAATGAGTAGTCAGCAAAAGCTTGACTATCTATCTGCCAGACTTAAACACCCGCAGGCACAGATAGATAAGCAACAATCGAAGTTGACCGCCTTGCAGCATCGCTTGGGCCAAGCTTTTCGCGCTGAGTTCAAACACAGTGAAACCGCACTTTTGAGTTTACAACAAAGGCTACACCGGCAATTACCGACGCATGCGGTTATTCGCCATCACGAGGCCTTAAGCCTAGTAAGAAAGCAGTTGGACAGACTGATGTTAATGCAACTGGATACCGCCAAACAGGCACTGAAACAGCAGATGAGAACCTTAGCTGCAGTAAGCCCGCTCAATACCCTAGAGCGTGGTTACAGTATTACAACGCGGCAACAAACAGCGGAAGTGTTGACTCATGCTGAGACGGTTGAAAAGGGGGAAATGATTGAAGTACGTTTACTGCAAGGGCATTTAGCGTGTGAGGTCAAAAGTGTGTCGAAGAAATAAATGGCTATTGACTGTGTTGATGCTGCTGGTTTCACCATGGGTGTTTGCTCAGTTGCCCCAACAATCTAACGTGCCGGGAGGCGTTGTTATTATTCCTCTGGCGGTACAGAGCGCTACTAAGCCGGCTGTGACGTTTCGATCGAAGCCAGTCATGGTGTTAGCTGAAGAAGGTCAGTGGCAGGCCATAGTAGGCGTGCCGTTAGATTTGAAACCGGGTACGCATAAGCTGATAGTCAGCCATGGCGCTGAGAAAAGTGCAGCCTTGTTTGATATACAAGAGAAACAGTACCCAACTCAACACATCACCATTAAAGACAAACGCAAGGTCAACCCCAATCAATACGATATGCAGCGTATTAACAGTGAAACAGCGCGTATCGATGCGGCATTACAACATTGGACTGATAAAGACGCCATCCCTTTTAACTTTATTTGGCCAGTTAAAGGACGCGTTAGTGGCTTGTTTGGACGACGCAGGGTGTTTAATGGTGAACCCAGAAAACCGCATAGCGGAATGGATATTGCCGCCGCCAAAGGCAGTTTAATTCAGGCGCCTGCTGAAGGCATTGTTCGAGGCACTGGGGACTATTTCTTTAACGGCAATACCGTTTTTATTGACCATGGCCAAGGGCTAATCACCGTATTTTGTCATCTCGATAGAGTTGATGTTAGTGACGGACAAGCTGTTCAGCAGGGTGATATTATCGGCACCGTGGGAGCGACGGGGCGAGTGACGGGGCCACATTTACATTTAGGCGTGAGCCTTAATGACGAGCGGGTAGAGCCCATGTTATTTTTTCCACCGCAATCGGCATTAAAACAATAACTACAGGTATGGTTGCAGGGTTCGCGCTAGTAGCGTGAAGTCAACCGGTTTGGTGATATATGCCGTAAATAAGCCCTGTGCTGCATGGCTATTTTCTTCCAGTGCTGCAGCAGTCAAAGCAATCAAGGGTATATCCGCAAATTCAGGTGTGTCTTGGAGTTTTTGCGCCGTCTCAATTCCACTAATGCCTGGGAGATTGATATCCATCAAAATAAGGTCAGGCTTGCGTTGATATAAGATTTCCAAGCCGGCTTCTGCTGTTTCACATGTTTCAAGGCTGACATGTTTAAAGCGGCTGAGAAATACCTCTATTAGTTTGATATTCGCTGGGTTGTCTTCAATGTAGAGTATTTGCTTGCTGGGGAGGGCAACCTCGGTATCGGTCTTGCGCTGTGAGAAGGAAATTTCCTGTTCACCATCTGCTTTTTTAATCTCGTCAATATGATTGATTGCATTATTCGACAGTGGCAGTTCTATCCAGAAGCTGGTGCCTTGGCCTTCGGCGCTGGCAAAGTCGATTTGGCCGTCCATTGCTTCAATCAAACGTTTGCTGACACTGAGACCAATTCCGACGCCTTCGACATGCCACTCTTGGCCTAAACGTTCGAAGGGGGTAAACACCTGAGCTTGCCGGTCTTTGGAAATACCTTTTCCGGTATCAGTGATAGTCAGTTTTAAGCTGCTATTGTGGGTTTGAACGCTAGCACTTACCAGCACTTTACCACCGGTTTTGTTGTATTTGATGGCGTTATTAACGAGGGTGATAAACACTTGTTTGAGCTTTGTGAAATTGGCTAATACCACGGCATCGGTGCCATCTTGGAAATCAATATTAATGTTTTGCTGTTTAGCTAATGCTTGTAATAGAGGCTGACACTCCTCAAATACGGATGCTATCGGCACATGGTCATTAGAGGTTTTAATTCGGCCTGATTCAATTTCGGAAAGTTCTAACACATCATTAATTAATGAGAGCAAGTGTTTACCGCTGTGAATGATTTGATTAATGTTATGACGTTGTTTTTCGTTGAGCGGGTGTCCTGTGTCACTCAATAATAACTGTGAGAAGCCGAGTATGCCGTTGAGCGGAGTTCGTAGTTCATGGCTCATTGACGATAGAAACTCAGACTTGGCGTTATTAGCGCGTTCCGCTTCGTATTTGGCTTTAAGCAAAGACTCTTGTTCAGCTTTTTGCTGACTAATATCACGAGCAATCCCCGTGAACAGATGTTTTTGTTCCCATTTAAAGTCACTCAGCGTGAGTTCTATAGGAAACGTATTGCCACTTTTATGTAAGGCTTCAACTTCGACAGGTTTACCAATGGTGCGAGTTTCTTCTGTTGATAAGAAACGAGCCATGCCTAATTTGTGCTGATCCCGATAACTCGCTGGCATCAACATGGTGATATTTTTACCAATGACCTCATCTGGTTGATAACCAAACAGTTGCACGGAGGCCTTATTGTAATTTTCTATGATGCCCGATTGATTAATGGTGATAACGCTATCAATCGTATTATCCAGCAAAGTCTGTAACCGCAGGCTTTCGTGACGGGCTGTGGCCTCTAAAGCTTTTCGCTCTCGTAATTCATCCTTCATCGATTCGGTTTGCTGACGAATTTGTGCCGTTAACTTTGCGTTGTGATGGCGTTTGAGTAGATAACTTAGGAGTGCAATGAAGCTGAGCATCCCTAATGTCGCGATCAGCCATTTTGGCAGTGCTATGTCTGCTGATTGATTTTTATAAAGAAAGTCGTCCAGGTTACCCACTTCGTCATAATGGCCAAGTTGCCGATAAATATCAGCGATTTGTTGCCACCGATGCGTCGTCATATGACCAAAATCAACCGTAGGATAAAGACTCAGTTCTAGTAACTTTTCGGCTTCGAACTTTAAATGTGCACGACTCTTTTGCTGAGAATTATATTTTTGCAAAATAAGGTCAACAATTTCATCTGGATGCTCTGCGGCATATCGCCAGCCTGCATAGGTTGCTTGGCGAAAAGCTTCAACAATGCTGGGATTTTGTTCTAAATACTGCTGTGAGGTAAATAAAATATCACTGTAAAATTGGATATCGTAGTCTTGGGGAGAAATTGTGCGGTAGGGTTCTTGCCGTTGCGCCATCAAAAAAGGTTCATTGGAAATATAGGCGGTGAGTCCGTCGACGCGTCCAGTGTGCAGGTTGTCGATATCATTTTTAGAAGGCAGTACGAATTGAATTTTACTGGTATCGATATTTTGTTTGAGAAAAATCGACGTTAAATCATCAGCATAAGATTGGCGTGTGAGTGTTTTACCGATAAAGTCGCTAGCAGAATAAATACCCGAATCAGCTCTGACTAACCACACGTAAGGGCTATTTTGGAAGGTCGCTCCCAGCGCTACAAAAGGTCGTCCTTTGAGGTATTCCGCTACGACTCCAGTGCCCGATACGCCGAACTCAACGTCAGCGCTTTCAACTTCATCGTAGGGGTGGGTTAGTCCTGTTTGAATAGCAACATTCAATCCTGCCTGCTGATAAAAACCTTTTTCTTTGGCGGCATAGATGCCTGCAAATTGAAACTGGTGTTGCCACTGTAATTTGATGGTGACGTCGTGTTGATGCAGTTTATTAGCTTCATCCTCATGCGCATGAATGTTCCATGAGAGTGCCAGCAAAGCAACGAATAAGAGGTGTTTCAGGTTCATGTTTCGTGACGTGAGCAGTGAGTCTGCATAGTAACTTATACGCTCAGGTTTTCGCTACTAGAATACGGTCACATCCTGAAGTCACGGCCTAAATAAACGCTGAGTACTTTTTTATCATTCAGAATTTCTTCCGGTGTACCACGTGCGATCACTTCGCCTTCATTAAAGATATAGGCACGCTGGCAAACATTGAGTGTCTCGCGAACATTATGATCAGTTATCAAAATGCCAATACCGCGCTCTGATAATTCTTTGATAATGCCCTGAATATCCAATACTGAAATGGGGTCGACGCCAGCGAATGGCTCATCGAGCAGAATAAACTGCGGATCCATCGCCAAGGCGCGAGCAATTTCAACCCGTCTACGCTCGCCACCTGACAGCGCCATACCTTTTGACTTGCGTATGTGGTCAATATGGAAGTCTTGCAGCAAACGCTCTAACAGATCTTGTTTTTGCTTGTCATCCAGTTCATCACGTGTTTCGATAATGGCGTATAAATTATCTTCGACGCTGAGTTTGCGAAAAACCGATGCCTCTTGGGGCAGATAACCTATACCCAGTCTGGCTCTGTCGTGAATGGGGTATTCGGTGAGCTCTTGTTGATCCAGATAAATATAGCCGTGATCAACAGGAATCAGGCCAACGATCATATAAAAGCTGGTGGTTTTACCGGCACCATTAGGGCCTAATAAACCAACGATTTCGCCACTTTTCACATCCAGTGAAATGTCTTTAACAACCTGACGATCACCATAACGTTTCGCCAGTTGCTGCGCAGATAAAATACTCATTAGTCTAGTTAGCGTTATTTCAGGTAACGGCTGTTAACCCAGCCAATCACGACCTCACCATCAATCATGCCGCGAACCTGTGACCAATCTGTTTGGCGGGTCAGCACGATCACTTCCTCTGATGGCGCAAAGGTGCCCAGTTTCAGGTAATGCGTACCCGGTCCAGAGCGTACATTGAGCGCGGTGGTGGTCAGCGCTGTAGGATAAGCCTTGCTACCAGCATCTGCATTTTCTGAGGCCTTAGTTTCAGTTGCTACGGGGGAGGTTTTTGTTTCTGCTTTGGGTTGTGCTGGTGTGGTTTTCTTTTTATTTCCAGGCGGCTGAATAATAATGTGAACACGACCTTTTTCTTGCTTTTCGCCACCCACAGAAACCGGTGCAGAGTTGGCGGTAACCACATTTCTTTCGATATCGTATTCGATACGATTACCGGTAAATTCGTCGCCTGATTGCCAAACATGGCCTTGACCAATTAGGTAAATTTTTTGGCGACCGGCGTAGTATTCCATTTGTAATGCTTTGGCTCTAACCGGCGCTTCACCGGGTTTGTGTACTTGTTTATACGTAGCCAGTTTGCCTTGGGCGACCATTTTTTCAATCTGTTTGTTTTCATCGTAATAAAACGTGATGATGTCGCCTTCGATACGTAAGGTGCCTTGAGTCAGGATGGCGTCCCCTTTGTATTGAGTTACTCCCTCACGGTCATCGAGTTGTGCATGATCAGCTTCAATATTAATCGGTTGTTCACGATCACTCGGTAAGGCCCACGCTAAAGAGGGGAGAATCAGCAATAAAACCGTGATTAATTTAGTTTGCAGGGGCATCGTATTGTCCTTTCACCTTCGAATGCAGGTTAATTGTTTCATCGTCCAAAGCAGCATGTAAGCCAACTGATTCAGTATCACCCTGTGGTGAGAGAATCGTGACATGTTCATCCGTATACGCTGTGTTTTGCTTCGTATCCAGTGTGAGTTTTTCTGTCAGCATTTGAAACGACGGATTATCCTTATTAGTGATAATAACATTTCCTGTTAGCAGGATAGTGTCAGAGTCATCTTGGGTGTGGCCCAGTTCTGATTCAATAAGCCAAGTGTCCTGACCGGGTTCAATAAACTCCGTGACAGGATTGATAATTTCGGTCGAATCATTATCGGGGTAATGCGCCATTTCATCGCCCTTGATAACACGGGCAGGGGTGCCATCAATGTCCATCACCGTCATGGTGAAATCTGTCATCGCATAATCACTGGTGCGGTTGGTTTGATTCTGTATTTGAGTCTCGACCGTGTCGTCACTGAGTAACAGCCACAGGCCAATAAGCGCGATAGCAACAATGCCCAGTTTGGCTGTGAGTGGAAGCTTAAAAATGGCGTTCAATTTGGTCTTGCAGGTTTCCCTGTCCTTCCATAATCAATTCACATAGCTCTCGTGCTGCACCATGACCGCCCTTCGAGGGGGTAATCCAATGTGCGTGCTTTTTGACAACGCGGTCCGCATCCTGAACGGCGACAGCCAGTCCGACTCTACTCATGATAGCTAAATCAACCCAATCATCGCCGACATATGCACACTCATCTGGTGTGAGGCCTAGTTCGTTTATCAGTTGCTCAAACACAGGTAGCTTCACACGCTTGCCCTGATAGACATGTTTGATGCCCAGACCGTTCATGCGGTGCTCCACGGTTTTCGAGGTGCGACCCGTTATGATGGCAATTTCGACACCGGTATATTGCAGCAGTTTCATGCCATGACCATCTCGAGAATGAAAGGCTTTGTATTCCTGTCCGTCGTCGCCAATGATAATGCGGCCATCGCTTAATACGCCATCAACATCAAACACGACGAGTTTAATTTTTTTCGCTTTTTCCAGAATATCCTGCATTTTTGTGTCCTGTTAAACCACGCCTGCCCGCAGCAGATCATGCATATTAATTGCGCCCTGTAACTGTTGTTTATCATCGGTGATGAGCAGCGCATTAATTTTAAAGCGTTGCATTAATTCCAATGCTTCAGCAGCCAACATATCGGGATGTCCAGTTTTACAGTTTCGGGTTACATAATTCGACAATGGCTGAGTATGAATATTGATTTCCTGTGCCAGCACACGACGCAAGTCACCATCAGTGAAAATACCGATTATTTCAGCTTGATGGTTAGTGACGGCGGTCATGCCCAGACCTTTGGCAGACATTTCGATCAATGCTTCACTAATCAGCACCGATTCCTCAACTTGGGGGACGTCATTACCTGTGTGCATGATGTCACTAACATGAAGTAACAAGCGGCGACCCAATAAACCACCGGGGTGTGACATAGCAAAGTCTTCGGCAGTAAAGCCACGCGCTTCAAGTAACGCTACCGCCAAGGCATCGCCCATAACCAAGGCTGCCGTGGTGCTGGATGTGGGGGCGAGACCGAGCGGGCAGGCTTCGCGTTCGACACTGACATCAATATGCGCACTGGCGCATTTAGCGAGTGTGGAATGTGGTTTACCTGACATCGCGATGAGTGGAACACCAAGCCGTTTAATTAATGGCAAGATGGTTAAAATTTCGCTGGTCTCACCAGAGTTAGATAAGGCTAAAACGACATCTTTACTGGTGATCATGCCCATATCGCCATGACTGGCTTCGCCTGGATGGACAAAAAACGCCGGTGTCCCCGTACTGGCTAAAGTTGCGGCAATTTTGCCACCAATATGACCTGACTTTCCCATGCCAATCACCACGATACGGCCACTACAGGCAAGCATAAAATCACAGGCTTTGAGAAAGTGCTCGTTAATTCGTTCACGTAAGGCGGTAACGGCTTCGATTTCAGTATCGAGTACCGCTAAAGCCAGTCGTTTTAACTTGTCGTGTTCTACCGTCATTAACTTATTCCGGGCGTATTTTGATAAGCGAGAAGTCCGTTATAGCCGATATAAACCAATAACATCAATACACCGGCAAACCGACCAATACGACCCTGTGAAGAAAATCGGGCAAACAGGTATAAGCCAATCGCCAATCCAGCCATAAATGGAAAGTCACGATAAAGTAGTAAAGGATCCGTGTCAGATGGCGCAATGAGTCCCGGCATGGCTAAAACCGCCACGATATTAAATATGTTGGAACCCAGAATATTACCGACAGCAATATCATGTTCGTTTTTAAGGGCAGAAATAACCGATGCAGCGAGTTCTGGCAGGCTGGTACCAATAGCAACAATGGTCAGCCCGATAATCAGGTCACTGACGCCCAATAAGTGAGCGATACCGGTTGCGCCCCATACCAGTGATTTTGAGCCAACTAACAATGCAATGAGTCCCACCACAAAATAAAACACAGATTGCTTTGTTGTCATCGATGGGGTGGCATATTCCTGTGCAAATTCGGTTTCCAAAGGATCTGCTTTGCCTGAGCTTCGAAGGGCAAGCCATGCCATACCGCAAAGCGTGAGGATAAAGCCAACAAATAAAATGCCGCCATCCGTTCTGTCTAAATCACCGTCCAGTAATAACACTAGTGACACCAGCATAACAAAAGCCAAAACCGGAAATTCGCGACGTAAGGTGTCAGAATGCACAACCAATGGCGTAATCAATAACGTTATCCCTAACACCAAACCCACATTGGTAATGTTGGAGCCGATGGCATTACCGATACCCAATGCGGGAGCACCTTCAAAGGCGGCTAATGCGGATACCAGCATTTCCGGTGCAGAGGTACCGAAACCAACAATTGTTAAACCGACAATTAAAGGGGAAACCCCCAAGTTGGAGGCAATGTTGGCAGCACCATCAATAAAGCGATCCGCTCCCCAAATCAGCACAGCGAAACCGGCAACGATAGCGAGGATAAAAAATAGCGTAGTCATGAAATTCCGTTCAGTCTGGCAAAAGCCGATTTATGAAACAAAAAAAGCCGGGATTAACCCGGCTTTTAATTATAAAGGCATCAAAGCCTATTGTGTTATTACTCGGCGAAAACGTCGAAGTCATCTTCCGGTGGGTTACCGTCATAGACTAGGTGCTGACGGCGTTGCATGTATGCATCACGAATATAACTGTATTCATCGGTGGCCGCTTCATCCAGCACTTTTTCTGCTTTCAGCAAGCTAGCCCGGGTGTCGACCACTCGTGTACCAATGATAGCCATACGCGCATCATCGTCTTCCACATACATCACAGGATCGGTGAACATATCACCGATTAAACCAAATGAATCACGGACGTTGCGCGGGCCGAAGAAAGGTAACACCACATAAGCTCCGGGTTCTGCACCCCATACGCCCAGCGTCTGACCAAAGTCTTCATTGTTTTTGGTAAAGCCGTTCAGACTTGCAACATCGAATACACCCGCCACACCCACTGTGGAGTTAAGGACAAAGCGATACGTGTCACGGTAAGCTTGATAAAACTTGCCTTGCAGCAAATCATTAATAATCACCGTGATGTCATTTAAGTTGCTAAAGAAGTTACTGACACCATGGCTAATTGGGTCAGGTACGACAACATCGTAACCTTTTGCTACTGGCTTAATGACAGCAGTATCCAAAGCGTCATTAAATGAATACATGGCACGATTGTATCCTTCCAATGGATCGTTTACGCCGGCTGACTGGTTTGTTGTTGCACAACCGGTCATAAGTAAAACTGCAGCGATAAGGCCGAGTCTGAAAAAAGAGCTGAGTGTAGACATCGAATTAGGGTCCCTGTTTATTCTTATTAGACTGAAGAATAATCTCACGGCGACCTAAGCCGATCAAGTTCTCTGTTGCGGATAGATCAAAGCAAGCACAAAAGTGTTGTAAAAAAACAACAAGTCAGTGGTTATAAACACCAGAATGCTTGGTTGGTAATCGCACGATCTTGCGAGTTATCTGCGTCGTGATTGTCATACATATAATTGGCAAATACTTGCGTGCAGGCTAGCCAGCTATTGTTATGTGCATATTCAATACAACGTTTTGTATCGATATCTTGAGCAGCCAATACCGCTTGTTTTAAATCCGCATTCAAACAGCCGGTAACACCATCTTGAACCACATCCGCAGGACCAGTGACAGGGTAAGCAGCAACTGGCACGCCACAGGCCATTGCTTCCAGTAACACCAGTCCAAAGGTATCGGTTTTACTCGGGAAGACGAATACATCGGCGGCAGCGACAAAGGACGCCAGTTCTTTGCCAAACTTAGCGCCCGTGAACAGCACGTCTGGATAACGCTGTTTCAACTGCTCAAGATCGGGCCCGTCACCGACAACAACCTTACTGCCGGGTAAATCCAGATCAAGAAATGCTTCAATATTTTTTTCTACAGCAACACGGCCCATATTCAACATTACCGGGCCGAGAAGATTAAGCTGTTGCGGATTATCGGGGGTGAAAATGGTCGTATCCACTCCGCGGCCCCATACTTCGACATGTTCAAATCCATTATCCAACAAGCGCTGTTTTTGTGATTCGGTGGGAACCAAGGTTCTTACCGCTGCACCGTGAAAGTTTCTGAACCAGCGATAACTCCAGCTCAACGGAATGGGGGCTCGCAGCCGTAAATATTCTGGAAATTGTGTGTGGTAGGAGGTGGTGAAGTGAACGTTATTTTTGATACACCAACGTCTAGCTGCTGAACCTAAAGGCCCTTCAGTAGCGATATGCACAGCGTTCGCATTCAGCTCAGTGAGCATTTTGCGAACCTTGCGGCCGGGCAAAACAGCCAAGCGAATGCTCGGGTAACTCGGGCAGGGAACAGTTTTGAAATTTTCGGGCGTAATCAGGTGAACAGTGTGACCTAACTCAATCAGATGACGCTGCGTTTGTTTTAACGTCCGCACCACACCATTCACTTGGGGTTCCCAAGCGTCTGTGATAATAACGATTTTCATCAGGCTGCCTGCACGACTGCGTGGGTCTGCTCGGTAAACTCAGTCCAATTCAAAATTTCCATTGTGCCATCAGGGTGCTCAACTAAAGCCGTACAGCTTTCTACCCAGTCACCACAGTTGAAGTAGTCAATGTCATGATGACGCGCTATTTCAGCTCGGTGAATGTGACCACATACGACGCCATCAACGCCCTGACGCGCCGCTTCATGCGCGACTGCTTCTTCGAAGTTACTGATATATTGCACGGCATTTTTTACACGGTGCTTCAAAAACGCAGCCAGAGACCAATAGGAAAAGCCGAGTTTACGTCTGACAAAGTTTACCCAGCGGTTAGCCCTTAATAGGTACTCATATAATCGACTGCCGACTTTTGCCAGTAGTGGAGAAATTTTCACGACGCTGTCGAATTGGTCACCATGCAGAATCAGTAATTTTTTATTATCGGCTGTGGTGTGAATGATTTCATTTTGAATTTCAACATTGCCAAACACCGCACCATCAAAATCGCGCAATACTTCGTCGTGGTTGCCGGGAACATACACAACCTTAGTGTTATGCTTGGCTTTACCAAGTAAGGTCCGGATCACATTGTTATGTGCCTGCGGCCAGAACATTTTCTTTTTCATTTCCCAAACATCAATGATGTCGCCGACCAGATACAGGTAGTCACATTCGACGCGATGCAAAAAATCGAGCAGAAAGTCAGCACTGCAACCACGAAAGCCGAGGTGAATATCTGAAATCCAGACGCTGCGAACTTTGATTTTCTCTTTGTGACTCACTTGTTTTTGCATAATGTGCCCTTATCTATATATTGAGCGCACACTAACCAATAGATATTGCAGGATGATGAACCTTTTGTTGCAGAACGATGACGATAAGTCCTTGAACGCGTTGTTATAACATCACCTTTCGCAGATAAAAATAGAGAGCACTATGAGCAATCCATTATTAGAAACGTTTACCTTGCCGCCTTTTTCACGCATCGAACCGGCGCATGTTGAACCCGCTGTGACCCAAGCGATTGAAGAAGCAAAGCAGTCTGTTGCAGCGCTACTAAACCAGCTGGAAAACCCCACATGGGAAACGTTGGTAGAGCCAATGGAAGAAATGGAAGCGCGCATCGATCACATCTGGTCGCCAGTCAGCCATATGAATTCTGTTGTGAACTCAGATGAATTACGCCAAGCCTACAATGCCTGCCTACCTATGTTGAGCGAGTTCGGCACTGAGCTGGGACAGAATGAAGATCTCTACAAGGCTTATAAAAAGCTGGCGGAAAGTGATGCTTATGACGCGCTTGATACGGCGCAGAAAAAAGTGGTTGATAATGCCATTCGCGATTTTCGCCTATCAGGGGTCGAACTGCAGCAAGCAGAGCGTGATCAATATAAACAGATCACGCAAAAGCTGACCGAGTTAAGCGCCAAGTTTGAAGAAAACCTGCTTGATGCCACGCATGCATGGAAAAAGCACATTACCGATAAGGATCTGTTGTCTGGTTTGCCAGACTCGACCATCGCGATGGCTGAGCAGTTTGCCAAACGTGACAATCTGGATGGTTGGGTCTTCACCTTGGATTTTCCGTCTTATATGCCCGTCATGTCTTACGCTGACAATCGTGAGTTACGCGAGGAAATGTACACCGCGTTTGCAACCAAAGCCTCAGATCAAGGCCCCAATGCTGGTAAATGGGACAATACCGAGGCTGTCTCTTATACACATCTCCGAGCCCACGAG
>OJCB01000586.1_pt1 | contig 13411 bp, 12 predicted proteins | sample 1591501 | NCBI WGS metagenome assembly OJCB01 (sample SAMN05416813, study PRJEB24817) | seawater metagenome | isolation source: Sea water | place: Canada:Atlantic | collected 2013-07 | reverse complement strand
GCCTCGGTCTCGTGGGCTCGGAGATGTGTATAAGAGACAGCCTCATGCATCATCTCCCAACTGGTCACCCGATGGCGATAAAATAGCCTTCGTTTCCACCCTTAACGGACTGAAATCCGTTTGCGTCTACTCATTCAAAGCCAATCGGGTGGATAAACTGGGCCCCGGCAACAACCCTGTCTGGGGCGCTGACTCCAGACATATCGTCTACACTACCGGCCCGGAATTGAGAATGCTCGACACGTTTTCAAATCAGTCACTGGTCCTCATTGGCGGACGCGGGAGAATCTCTGAGCCAAGCTGGACTCGCTGACTGGTTGCCGGAACGGAGAGGCGGGTCTATGCTGTGCTAGTCCCTGTTCCTCGATGAATCTCCCCAACCAGCTCACTCTTCTCAGATTGATTCTGACTTTTGTTTTTGTCGGAGTCCTCTCGATCAGTTCTTTACCTTTCGGGAAGACGATTGCATTGCTCGTTTTTTCCGTCGCCGCAATCACCGACTTTCTAGATGGTTATCTAGCGCGGAAGCACGATCTGGTTACCAACTTCGGGAAACTGATGGATCCGCTCGCGGACAAAGTGCTGATGTGCGCCGGTTTCGTGATGCTTTGCTCGCTCGAGCTAATACCAGCCTGGGTTGTCATCATCATCCTTTCACGCGAATTTCTCGTCACCGGCCTGCGACTTCTTGCATCGGCAGAGGGAGTCGTTCTTGCCGCTGAAGGGCTGGGGAAATACAAAACGATTTTCCAGATCGTCACCGTGATTTATTTCCTTCTCTATCTCGCCTCTTCGGAAGCATCTTTCGCCTGGCTCCAGCCTGTCTTCAACATTTTCGTCCTCGGAACAGGAGGGCTTGGGCTTGCCCTGATCTGGATCAGCTTTTTCCTGACGCTTATCTCCGGGCTCAGTTACGTCTGGAAAAATCGCAAGATCCTCGGCGATTGCTGAGGTGAATTTGCGTAGCGTCGGTTTCAGCCGATGAATCATTGGCCCCGTCAGTGCTTCATTTCCGAATCCTCACAAACCCAGCTCTTCCTGCTCAAGCTGAGTAGTCTCGACAGTCTTGAGCCTCTTTGAACGGCAGCGTTCACTTTCAATCATGGACTGAAAAATCGCGAAGTCCTCTTCCTTATTTCCGCTGATGATGGTGTAGGCATACTCATCCCAGTGCTTCATTTCGTCGAGAGCATTGCGAAGACGCAGCTTGAGTTGATCGTCATTTTCCGTGCCCCGGTTCCTGAGCCGGTCCAGCAGATCCTCTTCGTTACGGGGAAGGATAAAAATATCCACCAGTGCATCCTGAATTCCCCGGTCTGAATTTTCGCGGATCAAGCCTGCTCCCTGCACATCGATATCCATCAGCACATCGCGGCCGGCGGAAATGTGATTCAACACTTCGCTCTTAAGGGTGCCGTAAAGATTACCGTGAACTTCCGCATATTCCAGAAACTCGCCCCGGGTTGCCCGCGCCTCAAAATCTTCGCGGCTTAAAAAATAATAATCCGTCCCGTCGTATTCGCCCGTTCTCGGTTGACGCGTCGTCGCGGAAATCGCGTAAACAGCTTCTTCGTCTTCGCAACTGAGCCGTCGACATAAGGTTGTCTTCCCCGACCCTGAAGGTCCGGAAACCACGCAGAGAATCCCGCGTCTTTGTAATGCCAATTCACTCATCGATTCAACAGGGTCAGGCGTTCGGTTCAACCCCGTCTACTGAACATTCTGCACCTGCTCACGAATTTTTTCGAGTTCGGTTTTTGAATTTACGATTCTTTGGGCAATGCCGGCATCGTTGGCTTTGCTGCCAATGGTGTTGAGTTCGCGGTTCAATTCCTGGCAAAGAAAATCCAGCGATCTACCAACAGCATCATCCGTGGCAAAATATTTTCGAAACTGTGCGAGGTGATGATCAATTCGGGTCAATTCCTCACTGATATCGCTGCGTTCGGCAAAGACTCCAATCTCCCGAAGCACCCGGTCGTCATCCAGGTCGATTTCGAGACCGGATTCCTGAAGCCGGGCGAAAAGGCTTTTTCGAAAATTCTCCGCAACCAGAGGTGACAGCTTTTTTACCTCTTCCACTTCTTCGGCAATCAGAACAAGTCGCGCGTTCAGATCATCGCGAAGATGCTCCCCTTCTTCACTCTGCATCTTGATCAACTGATCAATCGCCGAAGAGACGGCTTCCTCCAACGGAGCCTTCAGGGCTCCAGCGTCGAGTCCTGCTTCTTCAATTCGGAAAACACCGGGAGCGCGAAACAGATCCGCTGCGGTGATCCGGGTCTCAATCCCTGTCGATTCCGCGACCGATTTTGCAGCTTCGACATATTGACGGGCGAGAGCATCATCAAATCGGAGATGATTATCCCCTGTCTCAACATGATTCAAATTCACGCGGCAATTGACGCGGCCGCGGGAGACTGCTCCGGAAATCTGTCGGCGAAGGTCACTTTCCAACTCGATCAGTGATCCAGGCAGATTGAGAGAAATATCAATCTGCTTCCGGTTTACTCCTGAGAGCTCCACCGATACCTGCCATCCGTGGGCGGTGGCTTCACCCCGCCCGAATCCCGTCATGCTTCGCATAATTCTTTGATACTAGGGCACAAAAAACGGAGAGAGCAATCTCCCTCCGTTTCAAGATTGAAATGTTTTCCCGATATTCGGGTCAGTCGTTCGACGAAGCTTCCCGCACGTTTTCCAAAGCGTCGATAAAATCGTCGAGCACTTCGGCAGGTACCATAATGGTATCGCGTCTTCCCCGAACATCTTCGGTAATTTTCACGAACTGGCCGCGATCATTTTCTTTTAGATCCATGAAAAAAATCTTGCGGTCGGCAAAAATTTTCTCTGTGTGAATGGGATCATCCCCGGAATGCTTTTTATCCTCTTCGTAACCAATCATTTGTGTTTCAGTCCTCGTGTATGTGCCAGGTAAGTTGCAAACCGGCAGATACACAAGCTTGCGACACAAGATCGGTTATCACCTGACTCCCTACTCAATGCAAGCCGACTCTGTAGCGTAAATGCGTTTTTCTTCACCGCTTTTGCGGACCCCCATACAGGGATCAATGCTTACGCCCCTTTGCCCTTTTTCTAAATCGCGCTAGATTCCGAACCCTGCAACAAAGCAGGTGACCCTTTTGAAGCCATGCTCTTGAAAACCGCTTTCGAAAAACTGTTCAAAATTCGCGAACAAGCCAGCCGTTCCCGGCCGGGTGCGGATGATGGCTACGACGCCCATGAAAAGCCGTTCCTCGATCACCTCGAGGATCTGCGGATCACCCTGATGAAGATCGCGATCACCCTGGTGATTTTCACGATTCTGGCATTCACATTTCACATCCAAATTTTTGATCTGGTTCAATATCCGGCGAAAATCACGGAAGTCAGCGAAGGAGTAACGCTCTGGGAGAGAACCGAGTTCATTACCCTGGCTCCACAGGAAATGCTGATGCTGATGCTGAAGGTCTCCTTCTTTGCCGGGATCATTGTTTCCTTTCCCATCATCATCGTCTTTCTTTTCCAATTCATTCTTCCCGGATTAAAGCAGGTGGAAAAGAAAGCTATCGTTCCGGGCGCAACCGTTGGTTTCCTTCTTTTTCTTACCGGTGTCTCCTTTGCCTTTTTCCTGGCGGCGCCGATTGCTCTGAAATTTTTCTACGTCTTTGAAAACGAACGGATTTCCAAACTGGACCCCGGACGTGAGGCCCTGGAAAAGCCGATCGCGGAAATGCCTCTCCTCGGTGTCGATGGTAAAGAATACCGGCCAGCCAACGAAAAACTGGAGAAAACGGAAAATGGCGAAGAAGTGACTTCCGCTGAAGAAGCGCCCCTCATGACCCTCTCTCCGGAGATGAAGGCCGACATTCGGACTTATGTGACGCAACTCTTTGCTGTGCAGGAAGGAACCAACCTGGCGCTCCGATACGATCAGGAACGCGACAAGATTGTAATTCTTCAGGTGAAAGGTGGCTCCAGTGTCCTGCGAATCGGTGAGTACATCAAATTTATCACCCGACTCGTGCTGGTTTTCGGAATTAGTTTCCAATTGCCAGTGGTGGTTACCATTCTCGTGAAACTTGAGCTGCTCACCGCAAGAGTGATGCGATCGACCCGCAGCTACGCATGGATCATCATTCTCGTTTCTTCCGCGATTATGACGCCGCCGGATATCATGACGCTCGGCCTTCTCGCCGGCCCGATGATTATTCTCTACGAGATTTGTATCGTCATCGCATCGATCATTGAGCGACGCCGTGAGAAAAAGCGGGCCGCGGAAGAAGCCGCCTATCAGAAACGAATGGCGGAACTCCATGAGAAACCTGCCGACGATTTAACCGAAGAGGAAAAAGAGGAACTTCACAAAGCTGAAATCGAGCAATACGAGAAAGATCACGCCGACCTTTACAAAGAGGACAGCGAGCATGTGCCCTACGATCCGCATCATGGTGATGATCATTCTCATGACAGCCATCACGATGAAGGGTGGCACGATGATCATGGCCACTGGCATGAAGGAACCAATCCGGATCACGACGAGTATCATCATGATGAACACGCGGATGATCCTCATCACGGAGAGGAAAAACACGAACCGGTGCAAGATTGGCCGGATCGCGAAACGCTGGCGGAAGACGGAATGGAAAGTGATCACGCTGAGTCCGAGCACGAAGCGGAATCTTCGGATGCCGGTGAAGATCAGTCAGATGACTCCGCAGAGGAAGAAGACGATTATTTCAACGATGACGGATGTGATCCCGAAGGACCGGTCGTGGATTTAAATCACGCAGAGCAGTTTGAGCTTGAGACACTTCCCGGTGTCGGGCCGAAATTGGCGGAGTTGCTTATTGCAAACCGCCCCTACGAAACTTTCGACGATGTCGAGAGAGTCCCAGGAATCAGCGCGGCGAAACTCCAGAAAATGATGGATCGTCTGATGCTGGGCTGACATTCAATAAGATCACCTATGCAAGCCCTTTGCCTCAATTCCAATCAACCCAAAGACCTGTCTGTCATCGAAGCGCCAGTTCCTGAACCGGGGCCTACGGAAGTGAGGCTGAGGGTGAAGGCGGTGGGAATCTGCGGCTCCGATGTCAGCGCTGCGCTGGGAAAACCGAATTTCGATTTTGTGATTCGGCCGCGAATTCTCGGACACGAGTTTTCTGCCACCGTGGAATCCTTCGGGGAAAAGGTGGAAGGACTTTCTGAAGGTGACCCGGTCTGCGCGATCGCGATCCATTCCTGCCACACCTGCGACAATTGCCGGGCGGGGAATACTCAGATTTGTGAGGACCGCCAAATTCTCGGCTTTCACATGTCGGGAGCAATGGCTGACTCTGTTTGCGTCGATCAACGTTACATCATCCCTCTCCGCTATGGTCTTGGGTTTGTTGAAGGATCACTGGTCGAACCCCTTGCTGTTGCGAGTCGGTGTGTGCTGAAAATGTGCGAAATACGACCGGGGCATGATGTCATTGTATCCGGCTGCGGAATTATCGGCCTTCTTTGTGCCCTTCTCGCTCGCGCTGCCGGTGGGAACGTCACCGTCACGGGAGCCTCTTGGGACGAGGAAGTGCGTCTACAAAAAGCGCGCGACCTGGGTTTTTCAACACTGGTGGTCAGTGACGAAACCCCCCTGGCTGATCAGATCCCGCGACTGGCGGATCGTTTTATCGAAGCATCCGGAGCACCACAAGCTCTTGCTGCGGCCAGTGATTCGGTTCAATGGGGCGGCCTCATTGGAATCATTGCAACCTATGGCAGCAACATCGACTGGCCTGCAACCAACATCGTCAGACGCGAGCAGAAGATTCATCCATGCATGGCGGCAGCGTGGGATGACTTTGAAGCGGCGATGAAACATCTGCGGGACGGAATTATTCCGGTCGATGATCTCGTGGAAACGTTTCCACTTTCACGGGCGATCGACGCCTTCGAAGCGAGCTTTGAGAAGACGACGCCGAAGGCAGTGATGATTCCTGAGGATTAAGTGATGATGAAGGAAACGATTCTTATCACAGGATTTTCCGGCTGCATTGGTTCTTCCGCCCTGCGCTGGCTTCGCGAGAATTTTGAAGGGGAAATTGTCGGTATCGCGCGGAAGGAGAGTGATGGTCCTGATCGGGTTTTTACCGGGGACATCACCGACCCGAAATTCCTGAACGAAACGATACAGGACGTCCGTCCGACCCGGATCATCCACCTGGCAGGATTTCAGACTCCCGACTGTCAGAACCGTCCCTTTGATGGATATGGAGTAAATGTTGAGGGCACTGCCAATTTGCTTCGGGCTGCGGCTTCTTTGGAGAAGGAACATTTGCAGCGGGTCGTATTCGCGAGTTCTGCTGCTGTTTACGGACCCCGCTCTTTGTATCCGGGTGAAACTGTGAAGGAAGATGCCGGATTATTGCCTCCAAATCTATATGGCCATTGGAAAGTCGCCGGAGAAGGAATTGCCCAGGCCTTTCATCTCGAGACCGACGTTCCAACAGTTTCGCTCCGACTGGCAACCACCTACGGACCCGGCCGGGACCTGGGACTGACCAGCGCTCCAACCACAGCGATGAAGCGTGCTGCTGCCGGGGAAGATTTTTCAATGCCTTATCAAGGCCGCGAGCACTATCATTTTGTCGACGATGTCGGAGCCGCATTTGCTATCGCGGCAACTGCGGATTTTTCCGCTTATGGCGTTTTCAATATCCGGGGATTTTCCATGGAGAATTCCGAGTTCATTAAACTGATCGGTTCCACTGCTTCATCCCTCGATTTTCCTGAAAGCCGTCTCACAACCGCTTCGGATGCAAAAAAAATGCCCTTTGTTTGTGATCTCGACGAAACAGCTATTTGCAGGGCGTTTCCGACGATGCCGAAGACGGAAACAAACGAAGGCGTAAAGCGTTCTCTCGAATTCTTTCGCTCTCTCGATTCATAGCCCGCGGTGATTCTTGCAAAGGGATTTAGAGGTCTCTTGAACTCGTTTCCGGGCCTTAATTCTAACTTTTTCAATAAAAGTTCGGGGATTTCCTAACCTTTGGGAAAAAAAAGACAATATAGAAAGTAGAAAGGTGTGAATCAATTCACTTCACTGCTTTTGAGAATGAGGAACCAAAAAAGATCAGGAATACTTAGCATAAATCGACGCCAGGCTGTTTGGAAGGCTTCGGCAAGCATGGGAAATGCAGGAACGCTATCCACGGCGATGGAAATTGCCCGGCGCTTCCTGGAGTCCAACTTGAATTCAAACGGGGTCAGCATCAAAAGACGTCCCGAGAAGAATTCCCCGGCATATTCAGACTCGCAGACCTGCACCATCCGCTCAGGAATCACCCGGGATCCCGATTCTGAGGCGCGTGTAACTTTTCGAACAGTCGATACGGGAAGAGGTGTTCACGTGTCTATCCAGGCGCTCTATCACACTGAGCCGTCATTTCAGGACGAGGCACTTCTTAATGCAATAGGAGAAAGGCTCGCTTTTATGATCAACAAATTCGATCTTCAAAGCAGATCGACAATCGAGCCAAAATCGGCATCAAAAAGTCGCTTGTAGGTGCGACTGGCGACACTGTCGGTCATTTTTGCCAGAAAATCGCAGACGAGACGGGCACGATCATTCTCTGAATCAGTCGCGAAGATCTGCTTCTCTTCAGAATCGGAAAGCAGATGAAAGTGGGAAGGTTTTTGAGGTCCGCTGTGAATATAATACTCTGCCAACACATCGAAAAGGCGGGTCAGAATGAAATCTGATTTTCGATCCAGCTGTTGCAGTTGCTGACTCTTAAAAACAAGGGCGAACGCAATCTGTTTGTATAGATCGCAGGCTTTCTCTATACGCGGATCAATCACGAGGCGGAAAGAATGCCGGTTGCTCAGTTCGCTGAGAAATCCTTCCGTTTTCTCGAGGGAAGCAGCCTCGATAAATTCTCCGATTTTTGTTCCCAAAGTGGGCTCAATTCGCTCTTTTCGAATGGCCTTGAGTAGCTCCTTAATCTGCGCCTCCCCTTCGGCATCAAGGCATTTTGTCGCGGCCCAGTCCTCTACTTTTTCGACCGTCACAAAACCTGCATGGACTCCGTCAGCGATATCATTCAGCGAATAGGCGGTATCATCGGCCCAGTCCATAATCTGGCATTCAATAGAGCGAAAGGAATCCCGCTTTTTCCCGGGAGAATATTCTTCAGGGAAATCCTTTCCATCACGGACAAATTTGAGCCAGGGATCCTGAGTGTCGTAGACAAAATGATTCTTCAAATCCTCGACTTCACCAAACAGCGTCTTGTATTTCAGGACTCCGTCAATCAATGACCGTGTCGGATTCATCCCCCGGTCGGAGCCGAAGATCGTTTGCGTCAAAATACGTAGTGTCTGGGCGTTCCCCTCGAATCCTCCGAAAGGCTTCATGAGGCGATGCAGAGTCCGTTCGCCTGTATGCCCGAAAGGCGGATGCCCAATGTCATGGGCAAGGCAGGCGGCCTCAACCAAATCCGCGTCGACAAAAAAATCATCGTTTAGATGGTCCGAAGTCTTGCCGAGCCGCGAACAAAGACTTCTGCCAATTTGAGCTACCTCAATTGAATGGGTCAGACGGGTCCGGTAGAAATCGTATTCTCCGGAAAAGAAAACCTGAGTCTTATTCTGGAGGCGTCGAAAAGCGGATGTATGGATAATGCGATCCCGATCCACCTGGAATGGCGTTCGATAGTCATCCGCAGGAGGACGGGCCACTTTCTCAAACTGCCCATAATCAAAGGCCTGGTAAAATTGATTTTCCATATCCGGGGATTGGCTGCGAGGTCACTGAAAACCAGCACCTTGCACCCTTTATTCTTCGCAAACTCTCTGCAACGTGTTTAAATAACGCTTCGGGTTGAGACACGAATGAGAAACATTATGGTTTTGAACGCCACGATCTTCAACATATACTGAATCAACCGGAAATTCCCCGCGAATAGAGAATGGCAGAACGTTACGAGATTAAAGGTCGAATCGGTCGAGGAGGCATCGGCGCTGTCTACGAAGCCCACGACAATAAAATGGGTAGAGATGTCGCGATCAAGCGCCTGCTCCCCATTGAACATACTCGACTGAACGACGCGGTTGATGATTCTCTGGAAAGGGAAGCCCGTGCCCTGGCACAGTTCCAGCACCCTAACATCGTTACCATTTACGAGTTTTCTGAAGATGAAGACGGACCGTATGTGGTATTCGAGCTGATCCGCGGGGACACTCTCAAGGACATCGTTACCAACGGGGCGCTCTCGACTTCCGACTTCGAGTTGATGGTTGAACAGACCTTGGATCCGCTCATCTCTGCTCAGGCTTTGAATCTCCTTCACCGGGACATCAAGCCGGCCAACATCATGCTTCGCTGGCTGCCGACAGGTAAGTTTCAGATTAAAATCCTCGATTTCGGACTCGCCAAATTCAGCCAGGCCCCTTCCACGCAGACTCTGGATCAAAGCGGCTCCTTCCTCGGTTCGATCGATTATATCGCCCCTGAGCAAATCGACCTGAAACCGCTGGATCAAAGGACGGATCTCTATTCTTTGGGGTGCGTCTATTATTTTTCTCTAACGCAACGACCTCCTTTTGAAGGGGAGTCTGTTGCCAAGACGATGACCAATCACCTCAGTGGGAAATCTATGCCACTGGAAGAACTTCGACCGGATTTACCTCCGGCGATTTCTGCATGGGTCATGAAATTGATTTCTCTGGATCCGGACGATCGCCCTACCAATGCCACTGAAGCGATGAAGGGATACGTTCGGGCAAGGGACGGAGGTGATGAAATTCCTGCTGAAAAAGTGGAAGAAGCTACTCCCATCGCCGTCGCCGTTCCTCTGGCAACTCCGGCTCCCACCGAGAAGAAACCGGAACTGCATGATACCCAGCAGCAGATTGCCAGAAAAATCCAAACCGGTCCGGCCAAACCAATGCGGGGCTATTCTTCGTCAGCAACAGCGCGACAGAAAACAGTTTCCCGCAAAACGGCTTCCCAGAAGACGGCCCCGGAAGGGAATTCGCGAAGCCGGTCAAAGCCCGTTCATCCAACAAAGCCTGCCGAACAGGACGATGGTAAGCGTAAAGTTATTATTGCCTGCGCCGGGGGAACCCTCCTGGTTATCCTGCTTTTGATTTTTCTGAATTCTGGCGATGATAAGCCTTCAAGCCCTTACGAATACGAAAGAGAAAAAAGGGAAGATGCCATTGCTACATCAAAGGGAGGCTCGAAATCTACGCTCCCTCCTCCGCCGATTAACCCGGTAGCAGTAGACTACATCAACAAATCTGACCGACCCGCAGGCATTCCTCAACCCCCGGTCACGAACGGACTACTCTCTCACTATTCTCTTCAGGGAAGGGTATACAATCTGGAGGGAGATCTCCTCAAGACTCCTCAAGGGTATGTGGGGGCGATCGAAAACCTGATTCCGGAACGGGACATGCAGCATCAGATTTCAACACGTCACTGGTTAAAAGCTTTTCCTCAACTCATTACGGATGAAAATAGTCGCCGTTACCTGGAGTTCCCCCCAAACAGTCGAATGGGAACGCGGGGAGGTCCTATGCGTAAGGAGAACCTTCGCACCCAACAAATTTCCTTTGCCTTTGTATTGGGAGTGAAGCGTGAGTCAATCGCCGCTCTCGCCAAAGTGGTGCTGGAAGGTTCCAAAGAAAAAGAGGACATCCGGATTATCCGGATGAACCATCACGTCAATATGCTTCACCTCGATACAGAGGACGAGAAGAAGCAATCCGAAAGAGTATCCATTCCATTGTTAGCAGACCGGTATGCCGCAGTCCTTGGGATCTGGGATGGGGCAGCAAAGACCCAACAGCTTTTTCTAAAATACAAAGACAAGCGAACGGAGAAAAGTTTTACGGCAGTACCGGTTTTTGAAAATGAATTCATGATCCGTGATTACGAATTTGGAAATCTTTTCCGACCTTCCGGACCGGGAGAAGCCCAGGATGTGCAGATGGGAGACATCCTCTTATTCGATAGGGCCTTGAGCCCGAATGAACGGGAAAAGGTTCTCGATTATCTGCTTTCTACCTTTTTTCGCTAGAATCCGGCGAATTGAATTGCACGAATCCGCTGATTTATGCTTGAGTGAGCACCCCTCATTTTTTCAGTACGCTATCCATGCCTTTTAATATCATGTCAGATTCCGAGCCGGACAACCCAAACGGGTTGGATGTCGGTTTGCTGTTGCTGCGGTGGATCACCGTTATCGCACTCATGTATTATCAATGCTGGGACAATGTCGTCAGTGCGGCCAAATATCTCTGGAACAAGACAGAGTGGAATGTCGTCGGACAATTCGCCAATCTCTCAATCCCCTTCCCCGGACCACTGGCCGTATCCTTTCTGTTTTTAATCACCATCTTCGCAGCCGGTGTCGCACTTGGAATCCTTACCCGTATCTGCTCGGCAGCCATGCTGGTTTGTATCGGTTTCATCCTGGTTGCACCGATCGAACTTTCCAAGAGCCTTGCTCCCCAAACCCTTGTTCTCTATCTTGGGGTTTTTGTTGTTTTCCTTTTTGGAGGAGCGGGCAAACTTTCGCTCGATTTCCTACTCGCTGGTCGGAAAGCCAAGGCTCAGAACCCGTTTTAATCGGGAATCCAGCCAAAAACTATCGAGGAAAGCTTTGAACTTTCCCCTTGCAAGCAGGGTCGGTCTCCTCCTTTATCAACCATGCCTTCCTTTGACGAACTCGGCTTGTCTCAACCGCTTCTGCGGGCCATTGAACAAGCTGGCTATACCGAACCTACCGATATTCAGGCTCAGGCCATTCCGGTTGCCCTGAACAAGCAGGATATTATCGGGGCTTCGCAAACAGGCACCGGCAAAACTGCAGCGTTCGCCCTTCCCATTGTCGACCAACTGATTCCCGGAACGAAACCTCAGGTTCTCATCCTCGAACCGACACGCGAACTCGCAGCACAGGTGGAAGATCAAATGGGTGTCTTCGGATTTTATCGCCCTCTCAACGTGTTATTGATTCATGGTGGAGTCGGATACGGCCACCAGATCGAAGCTCTGCAGAACAATACCGATGTGATCATCGCCACGCCGGGCCGACTTCTCGACCTCATGGAGAAAGGCGCCCTGCAACTCGACCAGATCACCTTTCTGGTTCTCGATGAAGTCGACCGCATGCTGGATATGGGATTCCTTCCCGATGTCCGAAAGATCATCGACAAATGCTCTCCCGAACGTCAGACCATGTTCTTCTCCGCTACCATGCCGGGAGCAATTGAAACTCTGGCGAACTGGGCTCTTAAAGATCCAGTCGAAGTGGAAATTGGCGGACGGCGCTCTCCTGCGGAAACCGTCACTCACGCCTTTTACCCGGTGGGAATGGATCAGCGCGATGCCTTAATCGAAGCACTTGTGATTCAAACCGGATTTGAGAGCATGATGATCTTCACGCGGACGAAGAAAGAAGCCGACACATTGCTTACCTTTCTTTCCGGTAACGAAGGGATTAACGCCGTAGCCCTTCACTCAGACATTCGTCAAAGTGACCGGACCAAAGCGCTCCAGGGATTTCGCGACGGCACCTTTAATGTAATCATCGCCACTGATATCGCTGCGCGTGGACTCGATGTTTCCGGCGTCACTCACGTGATCAACTACCGCGTCCCCGAAAATCCTGAGGACTATGTTCACCGTATCGGGCGGACCGGTCGCGCCCAACAGGAAGGTGATGCGTTCACAATCCTCACGGCTGACGAACTCGATCAGGCCCGCGCCGTCGAACACTACATTGACCAAAAAATCGACCGTAAGAAGGTCGAAGGATTTGATTACAATTACTCGGCCCTTCTCGATGACGAACCGGCCAAGCCTTTGCGCAAGCGACGTCCACCCAAGCGTCGCCGTTGATTTTTTCCAATTATGAAATACGCGATCTGTAACGAAACATTTCAGGACTGGCCTTTCGACAAAGCATTCGCCTACGCGAAAGAGTGCGGATTCACCGGCGTCGAAGTTGCGCCTTTCACGATCGACAACTCGGCCTACAACGTTTCCTCAGAGAAACGGGCTGAAGTTCGGCAACAGATCAAGGACGCCGGACTTGAGTGTATCGGACTTCACTGGCTACTCGCCAAAACCGAAGGCTACTACCTGACCACTCCCGACGAGCTGGTTCGGAAAAAGACGGGAGAATACCTCGCTGAGCTCGCCCGGATGTGCCGCGATCTCGATGGATCTATCATGGTGCTCGGCTCACCGTTCCAGAGAAACCTACTTCCCGGCATTACTCACGAGCAAGCCATGGAATTCGCTGCTGACGCGATAAAACTAGCGATGCCTGTGATCGAAGACTGCGGGGTGACTCTTGCGCTGGAACCTGTCTCTTATACACATCTCCGAGCCCACGAGACCGAGGCTGATCTC
>OJCB01000585.1_pt1 | contig 13415 bp, 8 predicted proteins | sample 1591501 | NCBI WGS metagenome assembly OJCB01 (sample SAMN05416813, study PRJEB24817) | seawater metagenome | isolation source: Sea water | place: Canada:Atlantic | collected 2013-07 | reverse complement strand
GATCAGCCTCGGTCTCGTGGGCTCGGAGATGTGTATAAGAGACAGGGTATACACAAGTCGTAATTTGTCCTAGGCTATTTTTCAAATAACCAGTACTTTAGCTAATAGAAAAAATGCTACTTCACAACACTTGAAAATAAAAACATCTATTCACGGGCTTTTGGGAGAAAGCTCTTGAATAGAAAGAATTGATTATGAATAGTATTCGAGAGCCCTTCTGGGGCTCTTTTTTTGTTAAGTAATGAAGTAAAGTAGAACCTTTGTCTTGAAAATCAGTATTCTATAGTAAATTGGCTAACACTAAGCATACTACTGGCCGAAAAGAAGTCGGATGTCAGAGGCCAGACGACAGATACAGGGCAGAAGACACACCTCAGCAGTCTCTTCTCTCAAATATCTAGTATGAACACTAACAAGAGGTTGCTTACTGCTCGTAGCTTCCCATAAATCCTCACAGGATGACATGCACTCATAAAACAACAGCCAGCCTTTTAACCCTCGTGCTTCTTCTATTCGCCTGCGGTGTTCGAACGCCCAAAACCTCCAACCTTCCTCCCAACCCAAACAGCGTAGAAAAGGAAGTAGTTGTCGCCAAGGATTATCCCATACAGCCATTATCCTTCACACAAGTCCAGTTGACCGATGACTTCTGGGCCCCAAGACTTCAAATCCATCAAGAAAAGACACTTGAGTATACCTTAGATCAGTGTGAGGCAAGCGGTCGAATCAATAACTTTCGACGAGCGGCAGGGCAGCAGGAGGGTGATTTTTGCACTGAATATCCCTTTGACGATTCGGATGTTTTTAAAATACTAGAAGGGGCCTCCTATTCCCTACAATTGGCTCCAGACACAGCCTTGGAAGAAAAGGTAGATTCCATTATTGCCATTATCGCCGCTTCGCAGGAAGAGGATGGGTATTTATATTCTACCCGTACCATCGATCCGGATAATCCTCATGAATGGGCCGGAGCCACTCGATGGGAATTAACACATGATTTAAGCCATGAATTGTATAACCTAGGGCATCTCTATGAAGCCGCTGCAGCGCATTACTGGGCAACGGGAAAACGAACGCTCTTGGACATCGCCATTAAAAGTGCCGATTTAGTAGATCGCGATTTTGGGTGGGGCAAAATTGAACGACCGCCCGGGCATCAAGTGATAGAAATGGGTTTGGCCAAGCTCTATAGAGTCACAGGGGAAGAACGCTACTTGAAATTGGCTCAATTTTTCTTAGATGTTCGAGGGCCGGGCGGGGCAGATTATAGCCAAGCGCATGCCAAGGTAATTGATCAGACGGAGGCAGTAGGGCATGCTGTCCGGGCAACTTATATGTACGCAGGGATGGCCGATATCGCGGCCTTGAGTGGGAATAAAGACTATATCAAGGCAATTGATCAGATTTGGGAGGATGTCGTTTCGAAAAAGATGTACGTTACCGGCGGAATTGGTTCGGCTGGGCATAATGAAGGGTTTAGCGCTCCTTACGAGCTGCCTAATTTTAGTGCCTATTGCGAAACCTGCGCTTCCATTGCCCATATATTCTGGAATCATCGCTTGTTTTTGATGCACGGACAGGCCAAGTACATCGATGTGATTGAAAGAACCTTATACAATGCACTCAGTGCTGGGCTTTCGCTCTCGGGCGACCGTTTTTTTTATCCCAATGTCTTGGAAGCACGTAAAAACAAGGAGCGAAGTCCCTGGTTTAGCTGCGCTTGTTGTCCCTCCAATATGGCTCGATTTATGCCTTCTATTCCCGCTTATCAATATGCTCAACGGGGAAAAGAAATTTTCGTAAACCTATATATCGGAGGAGAGGCGATTTTCTCCTTAGCAGGAAAGGAACTGAAGTTGACACAGGAGACGCGTTATCCCTGGGATGGTCAGGTAAGTATAAAGGTCGGCGCGGATGAAGACACTGAGTTTGCATTGAAGCTACGCGTGCCGGGCTGGTCCCAAAATCAACCTGTACCGAGTGACCTATACCGGTTTATGGATAAAAACAGCGCCCCTGTTACTATAAAAATTAATGGCATAGCGAGTGAAGTCGACATTGTAGATGGTTATGCTACTATTAATAGAAGCTGGAAAATGGGAGATGAAGTATCGCTTTATTTGCCCATGCCTGTTCGCCGCTTATTGGCCCACCCTGAAGTAGAGGAGGACCAGTATAAAGTAGCGCTTCAACGAGGCCCGATAGTGTACTGTTTAGAGGGACAAGATCAATCAGATGAGCGGGTCATAAACATGCTAATGGACATCAATGCTCCTGTCCGATCTTCTTTTAAGGATACTTTACTCGGTGGCATACAAACGATAAACTTCAAGGGGGCACTCTACCAAAAAACAAAGCAAGCAAGAGGGCTTCAACAGTCGCCTCTATCCCTACAAGCTATTCCCTATTATGCCTGGGCCAATCGCGGGCTCGACTATATGACCGTATGGATTCCTTATGATGAAAAGGGGGTTTCGCCTGCTCCAGCCCCTACCCTAGCTAATACTAGTACGAAGATGGCCTCTGCAGATTTTAAAGGTAATCTAAATGCCTTGGCTGATCAGTATCAACCTAAAGATGCCAGTGATCAATCCAATCAGATTCTACATTGGTGGCCTCGATTTGGACAAGAAGAATGGGTGCAATATGAGTTTGAAAACCCTAAAAGAGTACAAAAGGTTCGGGTGTATTGGTTTGATGACGGTCCTAATGGAGGCTGCCGAGTTCCCGCCTCCTGGAAATTATATTACAAAGAGGAAGGAGACTGGCGAGAAGTAAAGACGGAAGCTGCCTACACTATTAGCAAGGGCGATTTTGACACGCTAAGTTTTGAAGCTATCAATACAACCAGTTTGAAAATTGTATTGCAAGCACAAGAAGGAGTCAGTGCCGGACTCATCGAATGGGAAGTAGAATAAACTACTAGAAAAATGCTTGTCAATTATTTAACACTTGCAGTGGATACCCTAAAAGCGAACCACCCGCCCTGTGACCAAGCGTTCTCCTTCATTTATCAGGTCCAGGACGTAAAGGCCAGGCGATAAGCTACCCAAGGAAACATCGGCTTGATTTTGTTCAATCAATAGCTGCCGTTTCAGCGCTAATCGGCCGCTATAATCATATATTTTTAACTCTAGCGTACCGGCATAGTCGATATGAATCGTGATCGCTCCAGCTGTAGGATTTGGAAATACCTTAAAGGTTAAAAATAGATCACTCCCAGAGCAGTCCTCATCTATCCCATTTTCGGGAATATCTGTAGCTAAAGCATAAATTCGGTCGTCGGTATCCACACAATCCGTATTATCTCGAACAAACCCCATCGGTGGTGCACTCAAACAGGAAGAAATAGCCATTAGTGGGTTGCCATATCCATCACCATCTATATCTTGATAATAGGTCTCCCAAATCATATCTTCATCCACTTGGCCATCACAGTTATTGTCTATCCCATCACAAATCTCAGTAGCCGCAGGATGTATAAAATCGTTCTGATCATCACAGTCTAAATCATTGGTCACATAGCCCATAGGAGGGGCCATTAGGCACGTATCCATAAATAGGCTAGCATCGCCAAAATTATCTTCATCTTCATCCCTAAAGAAACGCGTAATTAAGACTTCCACCCCACAGTTATCGACTATAGGCGCACAATTTTCAGTGGCTACAGGATTAATCGCCGCATCCGTATCATCACAATCCGCACCATTCCCTACATATCCGGCTGGGGGTGATAACAGACAGGTATCTAACGATAAACTAGGATTGCCAAAACCATCTTTATCCTCATCCTTAAAGTAGATCATTACCGCAAGTCCTTCATCTATCAAGCCATTACAATTATTGTCTATCCCATCACAAATTTCCGGTGCCATGGGATAAATCGCTGCATTGTTATCATCACAATCCTCTGCAAAATAAGCCCCGTCCTGATCGGCATCGACAAAGAAATAGCGCTCAGCTTGCTGAAAAGCTTCTATTCCCACCTTCTCTCCAATAATTCTTCCAGGAATATCATCTACGGGGGGATGAATGCCACCCCAAATACGAGAAAGGCTAGTTTGGTCCGAAGCATCTCGGTAGGTCGCCCATTGTAAGGTAACATCTACACTTGGCCCTTTTTCAAATACGAGAAAATTCTCTTTAGGTGCATGAAATTCTCCAAGTCCACCAGGGAAATAAGCATCCCCGGTCAATAAAGTCAAGACTTCCGCCGCCGCTCTCGAAAACGTAGAATGTCCCGAAACATACCCCGCAAATGGAGGTGTCACAAAAGTTGGCCGCTGATAGGGCCACCAACTCTCTGCCAATATCCAGCCCACACCCGCTATATCGGTCGCAATGTTCTCTATCGCATCCGGTCCTAGCCAGGCATAAAGCTTGACCTTTCCTACATTTTGGTCATTTTGGCCCGCCAAAGCATCTCCTGAACGGACTAATTCAATAAAACCAGGTATTAGGGTAAACCCTTCTGGGTCAAAATTGGGCAAATTTGGATCGCTGCTTTGTCCCTTCTGCCCCATGTAGCGAATGGCAGAAACAGGTCGGATATAATCGTAATATCCCTTTATTCCCCAAGCTGATATGGCGGCATCATGCATGGCTCCTCCTAATGTAAAATAAGCCTTGACATCCCATTCTAACTCATCCAGAATGTCACCCTTTCCTCGAAATCGTTTATCGAACAAGGGATGGTCATTGACATAATTGAGAATAGTGAACCAATGACCTGGCGGTGTCTCCGAATGCGGCCCATCTGCCCAAAATTCAGCTAAAACTCTGGCATAATCTGCCCTTGGCACCAGCTGCGGCTCATAAGGCTCTCCGGTATAAGGGTTTTTAGTATGCCCTACACTAGGATCTCCACCTACAAACTGGTCATAAAAGGCTTTATATTCATCAAGCGTTGTAGGTAGAGCGGGTATATTACCAATAGATGCAGGTGAAATATCCCACTCTACGCCATCGGAAGGATCTAGATGAGACGACCATAGTGAAACCAATGAAAAATTCCATTTGTAGGCTTCCATGGCTGACCTCGGGTCTTCTCTACGAAGAAAAGGTGGCAGTCCAGGATCATGATAGACCCAATAAGGGTTTCCATCTCTCTCATAAACCGTCAGGTCTTCAGCTCTCAGCGCAAATGGCTGTACCTTCCCCCATTCTGGACTGAGGAAGTTGGGCGTATTGGCTGATTCAAACCCACCTTGGTCAATGAATTGTACAAAAGTCAATGGTTGCCATCGATTAGGATCCGTCAAAGAGGGATTTTCCATTTCATTTATACGCATCGGCTCATTGACGGGCTCGTAATACTCGTTATTATAAGAATCAAACTCATTCGAACCGTCCTGTAAGCCGAATTTGATCAGCTCAGCGGCAATGTAATTACCCAAAGCGGCAGGTCGGCCATTCGTATAATCTGTATTTGTATAGCTAATATCGTATCCTAATTCTTCCATCTTATCCGAGATGGCCGTCAAGCCCCTAAATCTTTGTGCAGCTAGGAACCGATGATCCAATAATCGATACGCCGCATAACTGATGGCCTCTTTTAGCGCAGTATCCACATTCATAGGTTGGGGTACACCCGTGAAATGACAGGTATAACCACCTACAGAATTTCCTAGTAAATAAGGGTTGGCCGTAGAATCGTAAACCGCCCAGACATCATACATAGCAATAGCCGTATGAAATAAATTTCGAGCATGAACGGTAGGTCTAGCGAGATCCCTTCTAATGGAGTTTAAAGTCACCTCATTCCATTCTCTCGCTATAGAATGCTGTGCTAATATTGGAATACTTAGACTTATTAGTAGATTTAAAAGGATTACTTTTTTGCGCATCGAGTATAGTTTATAGCTTTCTAACTATCGAAGTTCTTTTAAAATAGGTAGATAATTTAAAACAACTTCATTGCAAGATAAACATAGCTCGCTTAGGATGCACATAATATGTAGGGTTGTATAAACTACTTGTCAAAAAATCATACACACTTTTCTACAATCTCGCCCTCTGCTTCCATCTCTATGGTTACATGGTCAATGCCAAACAAATGTAAGCGCGCTCGAATATCAGTCTTTAGGGATTGAAGAGAGGCTAGGTCGCCCCGCATGGATGTTTGTACATGCACAGACATGATTACCTTTAGGCCGTCATTTCAACTTGTTCCACCCGATATTTCACAGGGAAGCGAAAGGACGGAATCACTAAACTACTTAGGCAGATTGTCTCCTTACAGGAAGTACAATAAAAATGAGGGTGTGTATCTAGATGGGCTCCTTCCTCGCAGGCATCTGGGCAGAGCGCGTAATGCTGCGCTACCGAGCCTTCGTCGACAGTATGAATGAGCCCTTTCTGTACAAAAAACTTCAGGTTTCGATAAATAGTGCTTCGATCTGCTCTTGGCAAAAAACCTTCCAAGTCTACTAAACTCAAAGCCCGTGTATTCAGCAAGAATTGTTCTAGAATGAGCATCCGCATAGGCGTTGGCTGAACATTCTTCCCTGCTAAAGTATCGATAATCTTCGCTGTCATATACTTCCGATCTTTAAAAGAGATAAAACCTCCTTTCACAAAATACAAGAGAAAATAGGAAAGCGGAAATTGGCGTAAAGTTAATTGCCGAAGTAGGAGCGTTGGTAGCCTATTGATCAACTAAAACTTACTTCGTCAAAATGGATAATCTATTTAAAAGGAAGGAGGGCAATGAGTGCGGAGAATTGTATGAAACAACCCGAGATACTTCCCACTCAGAAGGGGCTAAAAACTGTTTCTAAATCATAAACGAATGATCGAGCTGTTCCAAGTGGCGTGTTGCGAATTCACTGACCCGCAACACGCAACAAAGACCTATAACTCGTCTATCTGCAAACGAATTTCATAATCCTCTTCGGGCACATCTACCGTGCTAATCGGATAAGGAGTCACTTCCAATAGAGAAATGATATAGCCTCCTATCGTGTCCTTTTGAGGTCCTTGTCCCATTTTTAAATGGGTAGAAAGAATAAGATCTTCACTCTCGGCTCCAATTTTCAGGTTTAGCTTCACGGAAGACTCTCCTTCCCATACACAGGTGACATCTGAAGGACACCTGGAATCACTAACCACCTCGAAGAAGTTAACCGTAACTTCATCATCGGGCGTGTGATTAGTGCCCGCAAATGGAATATTGAAAGGCGTACCTATTACAAAATCTGAGAGCGCTGATTCTTTTTCACAACTGAAAAAGCAGAATGTGCATAGAACAAAAAGCATTAATTTGTTTGTCATAACAATCGGGATTTTTTACACTGAATATGTTCCTTTATAAAACGAATTCGAAAAGCCAAGTATTGTCTGGTTTACTTGGCAATAGATAGACAGTGCTAATCCTCCGAAAGGTTGGGTAAGCTGGAGATATAAAAGTGTCACATTCATCTCCCTGATAAATTCTCTTGCTAGAAATATTACAGCTTTTTCAAGTCTGAAAGGCTTAATCCCACAAAATCATCAATCCCTAAATCAATCGCGCCCAATTCCTCTCTGGTGTGCGTAGTAGTAACGCCGATGACCTTACATGCCGCAGCTTTTCCGGCCAATACCCCTGAAATTGAGTCCTCTATCACAATACAATCGGTCGGTTTCTCACCCAAAGCTGCTGCTGCCTTCAAATAAATTTCGGGATGTGGTTTTCCCTGTTCAACATGCGCTGAATGTAATACTGCATCGAAAAAGTGAGATATATTTAGTCCGCTCAAGATAAACTCAGCATTTTCCAATGGAGCCGAAGTAGCAATAGCAGCGCTGATACTATGCTGCTGCAAAAGGCTTAAAAAGTCTAGTAGCCCATCTACCGCTTTTAGATGTGAGGCATAAATTTCTCGGAATAGGGCTTCCTTTTCGTCTGCTAATTTTTCTGATTCTGCGGTAGTAATAGCGCCAAATAATTCCGGAATCCATTCTTTATTTACCCGACCATATACCTTCTCTTCCAAAAATGAATCTGTGGCTTCAATACCATGCTGTGCACAGAATTGCTGAATCGTGATCTTGTGAAAAGGGTTAGTATCTGCGATCACCCCATCCATATCAAATAAAATACCCATAATGATTGCGCTGTTAATCGAAAAGTTTGCAATATCGTTCTTTCGCAGAAAAATTACGGGTTAGTCCATTAAAGACTTTATAAGATTCCTTACTTTGTCATCGATTCTAAAACACTGAACCAATCGAAATGGCCGACAACAAGTATGTAATTGGACTAGATTATGGTACTGATTCCGTAAGAGCGGTGATCGTCAATGCAAATAATGGCGACGAAGTAGCCAGCGCAGTACACTATTATCAACGATGGAAGGCCGGTCAATTTTGTGATCCTCCGACTAACCTATTCAGACAGCATCCGCTTGATTACATAGAAGGACTAGAGCATACTATTAAGGCTGCACTAGCCAAGGCCCCTGCCGGTGTTGGCCAGGCCATCAAAGGTATTGCTATAGACACCACGGGCTCCACCCCTGTCGCCGTAGATCAACAGGGCACGCCTCTCGCTTTAACACCCGGTTTTGAAGACAACCCTCACGCCATGTTTATCCTATGGAAAGACCATACGGGTATCCAAGAAGCGGCTGAGATCAATACACTCGCGAGGAAGTGGGCGATTGATTATACCAAATATGAAGGCGGAATTTATTCTTCCGAATGGTTTTGGGCTAAGATATTGAGAACCCTACGGGTGGATGAGAAGGTTAGATCGGCTGCTTATTCATGGGTAGAACATTGTGATTGGATTCCTTTTTTACTGACCGGTGGCGAAAATGTGGCTGATATGAAGCGCTCACGCTGTGCAGCCGGCCATAAAGCGCTTTGGCATGAAAACTTCGATGGACTTCCACCTAATGATTTTTTTGTGGCCTTAGATCCGCTCTTAGATGGTGTACGCGATCGACTTTTCGATACCACTTATACTTCTGATATCCCTGCTGGAAAACTAAGTCAAGAATGGGCTGACCGCCTAGGTTTGAACACCGATGTCGTAGTCGGGGTAGGTGCATTCGATGCACATATGGGAGCCGTCGGAGGAGAGGTAGAGCCTTTCTATTTGAGTAAGGTGATGGGGACATCTACCTGTGATATGTTGGTGGCGCCGATGGAGGATGTAGGCGATAAGTTGGTACGAGGTATTTGTGGCCAGGTAGACGGTTCAGTTATTCCTGGTATGATGGGCTTGGAAGCCGGACAATCTGCTTTTGGGGATGTCTATGCATGGTTTAAGAAAGTACTGGCATGGCCCATCGAGGAAATGATCGGAAAAAGTGAATTAATAGATGATGAATTAAAGGATAAATTAATAGCGGAAGCCCTGGACCGGCTTATCCCCGCCTTGACTGCGGAGGCCGAAAAACTAGATCCAGGTGCGTCGGGGGTAATTGCCCTAGACTGGCTCAATGGTCGCCGCACACCGGACGCGAATCAAGCCTTGAAAGGGGCCATGATGGGATTAAACCTGGGTAGCGATGCTCCACGGATATTCAGAGCATTAGTAGAAGCAACTTGCTTTGGTGCCCGCCAAATTGTAGAGCGTTTTCAAAGCGAAGGTATCCCGATCAAAGGAGTGATTGGCTTGGGAGGAGTGGCGAAGAAGTCACCATTTATCATGCAGGTGATGGCCAATGTACTCAATAGACCGATCAAAATTGCTCGTTCTGAACAAACTTGTGCCTTAGGCGCAGCCATGTTTGCTGCAACGGCAGCCGGGATATACGATAATGTATCGGCGGCTATGCAAGCGATGGGGGCCGGCTTTGATGCAGAATACCTGCCTGATCCTGGTCAGGCAGCCCAATATGATAAAATTTATACTGAATATCAGCAGTTCGGAGCTGCTGTAGAAAAGCTGACCCACCATGTCTAAATACCAGGATATAAAACAAGCCGCTTATGAAGCCAACATGCAGCTTCCAGCCCTAGGCTTAGTGTTGTTTACTTTTGGGAATGCCAGTGCTGCTAATCGCGAGGAAGGTGTATTCGCGATTAAACCTAGCGGAGTACCTTATGTCGACTTACGCCCCGAAGATATGGTGATCGTCGATTTTGATGCTGAAACCGTGGAGGGAAAAATGCGGCCCTCTTCCGACACAAAAACCCATGCGGTCTTGTATAAACATTGGACGCATATAGGTGGTATAGTACATACACACTCTACCTATGCGACCGCTTGGGCACAAACCCAAACGGCTATCCCTATTTTTGGCACCACACATGCTGATCATTTGACGGTGGATATACCCTGCGCTCCGGTTATGAGTGAAGAGATGATCCAAGGGAATTATGAGCACATGACAGGTTTTCAGATCATGGATGCTCTAAAAGCAGAAGGATTGAGTCCTGAAGAAGTAGAAATGATTTTGGTCGCCAATCACGCGCCATTTACCTGGGGTAAGACCGCCAAAAAAGCAGTATACAATAGCGCGGTTTTAGAGGAGGTGGCTCGAATGGCTTGGCTTACCCGCCAAATACGCCCCGATGCCCCCCGCCTGAATGATGCACTCATTCGGAAGCACTATGAGCGAAAGCATGGCGCGGGTGCTTATTATGGACAAGAATAAATTTGTAGTTATACCACCACACAAGGCTTTATACTACTGGGCAAAGGGAGATATAAGAGGAGAGATAGGCTACCGCTTCAGCAGTCTCTTTTCTCGCTTCTGTCTTCTGGATGTCTAGTAGCATGGCCAACTATATAGGGAAACATGTTTCCTCTTGATCTACCATCCCTAGATAACCGATAAAAATAATAATTTCAGATAGGCCCTAAACTAGATATTAGACCATAACAAGACATACAATTAACCACCTTTACCTTGTTAATATGCAAACCATTAATACATTAGACTGGATAGTTATTGCCGGTTATTTTTTGATCCTGTTGGGAATTGCCTACTGGGTTATGCGGCAAAAAACAAACAATACCGAAGACTACTTCCTAGCTGGCCGAGATATTGGCTGGTTTGTGGTAGGCGCTTCCATTTTTGCTTCTAATATTGGTTCAGAACACGTTGTGGGCCTCGCGGGAACGGGAGCATCGGATAAGATGCCACTACTTATCTACGAGCTTCACGCTTGGCTCGTACTCATGCTTGGCTGGGTGTTTTTACCCTTTTATGCCAGAGCGGGAGTATTCACCATGCCCGAATTCCTAGAGCGAAGATATGGCCCTCATACGCGTTGGTTTCTTTCTATCTTTTCCCTTATTGCCTACGTCCTTACCAAGGTATCGGTGACGGTATACGCTGGTGGTATAGTCATTGCCACTTTATTGGGCATCGACTTCTGGGAAGGGGCCTTGGCTACCGTTGTTTTAACAGGTGCTTATACCGTATTGGGCGGTATGCGAGCTGTCGTGTATACGGAAGCCTTACAGGCTGTTATCTTATTGCTAGGAGCCGGTCTATTGACCATCCTCGGGCTACAAGCCGTAGGTGGTGTTGCTGAATTAAAGGCAACTGTTGGTCCTGAATATTTCAACATGTGGCGAGCAGCGAGTGATCCAGAATTCCCATGGCCAAGTCTGGTGATTACCAGTTCTATTGTCGGGATGTGGTATTGGTGTACGGATCAATATATCGTACAACGGGCATTGACTGCCAGGAATATTACAGAGGGACGAAGGGGGACCATATGGGGTGCTTTTCTTAAGCTTTTCCCCGTTTTCATTTTCCTCATGCCGGGTGTAATTGCACTAGCCCTAAAACAAAAAGGACAATTGGACTGGGATACACCTGATCAAGCTTTTCCAGCTCTTATGACCAGTGTTTTACCACATGGTCTGCGCGGATTGGTAGCTGCTGGCTTGATGGCTGCACTGATGAGTTCACTGGCTTCGGTGTTCAATTCTTGTTCCACTTTATTCACGGTCGATATTTACAAAAAAATCAAACCAGATACATCGGAAAAACAATTGGTTCGCGTTGGACAAATTGCTACCTTCTTCGTCGTTGTAGCCGGGATTGCCTGGATTCCTGTCATGCAAAACATCTCAGGGATTTTGTATGAATACTTGCAATCTGTACAGTCTTATATCGCTCCTCCGATTACAGCTGTCTTCCTATTAGGTCTCTTCTCCAAACGGATCAATGGCAAAGGAGCCATGGCTACATTGGTTTCAGGCTTAATTGTAGGCGCTATCAGGATCACCTTAGAATTGAGCAAAGATAATTTTACACCTGGTGGCATACTTCATACGCTAGGCGATATGAATTTCTTGACTTTCGCCGCTTGGTTCTTCCTATTTTCAGTACTTGTGACCGTAGTGGTGAGTCTGGTTACCGAAGCCCCTGCACTTGACAAACTGAAAGGCCTTACCTATAGTACATTAACCGAAGAGCAGAAAGAAGCCAATAGAAATAGCTATACCATTTGGGATATTATTTTCTCATTAGTTGTTGTGGCGATTGTGGCTTTCATTATGTTATCTTTTAATGGGAAATAAGTTGGAGTTTAGAAGTCTGGAGGTCGTATGTCCAGAAGTCGTAAGTCGGGAAGTCAAAGGTCGGAAAATTGTAAGCCTAGTAACATTTCGAAGACCTTCTATTTCAAGACTTTTAGACTTATGACGTTCAAACGTATCGACTTACGACTTCCCGACTTACGACCTACCAACTTTCGCCCAACTCAAAAAATAAATAATGGATTTAAAGCAATACGAGGCCTGGTTCATTACCGGGAGTCAACACCTATATGGTGAAGAAACCTTACAGACAGTAGCAAAGCACTCTCAGGCCATTACTCAAGCCTTGGATGGCCCTGAAGGCTTACCGGTGAAGATCGTATTTAAGCCCGTCCTCACCACTCCTGATGCTATTGCACTACTCTGCCAGGAAGCCAATGCCACCCCAGAATGCATTGGTCTTATTGCCTGGATGCATACCTTCTCTCCCGCTAAAATGTGGATTCGAGGGCTACAGATATTGCAGAAACCCCTAGTGCATTTGCATACCCAATTTGGTAGAGATATTCCATGGTCAGAGATTGATATGGATTTCATGAATCTCAATCAGTCCGCCCATGGCGGAAGGGAATTTGGTTTTATCAATACCCGCATGCGACTGAATAGAAAAGTAGTCGTAGGGCACTGGCAGGATGAAGAAGTCGTGCAAAAACTCAGCATATGGGCTAGGACGGCCTGTGGATGGCACGAAACACAGCATTTGAAGGTAGCTCGGATTGGGGATAATATGCGTGAGGTAGCGGTAACAGAAGGCAATAAGGTTTCCGCACAGATTCAATTTGGGTATTCCGTCAATGGTTACGGATTGGGAGATGTTGTCGCTAAGATAGATGCCGTCTCAGATCATTCGATTGATACTTTGGTGCAAGAATATGAAGCTGTCTCTTATACACATCTCCGAGCCCACGAGACCGAGGCTGATCTC
>OJCB01000584.1_pt1 | contig 13435 bp, 8 predicted proteins | sample 1591501 | NCBI WGS metagenome assembly OJCB01 (sample SAMN05416813, study PRJEB24817) | seawater metagenome | isolation source: Sea water | place: Canada:Atlantic | collected 2013-07 | reverse complement strand
ACGAGATCAGCCTCGGTCTCGTGGGCTCGGAGATGTGTATAAGAGACAGCCATCCTTTCTTTGATGGAGCTTTCGTCTTCCGTACTTCCAATACTATAGATTGTCGCCATCGTACCCACAAAGACCTCGCGAGCCGCAAAAGAGGTGATTAGCGCAATTCCCATTTTCCAATCAAATCCAAGTGGCGCAATCGCAGGCTCGATAAATTTACCTAAATGCCCCGCAAAAGAAGCCTCCAATTTTTTCGAAGCTAAGAGGTTAGCCGCTTCAGATTCACTCATTTGTTGTTCAGCAGCTTGTGTTGTAGCATCAACCGCTGCTTGCTCCATGGCAGTGGAGGGACCATAGGTGGCCAAGACCCACAATGCGATGGATATGACGATGATCACTTTACCTGCTTCCAGTAGAAAGGTCTTGACTTTTTCCCACACATTGAGCCATACATTCCGCATCACGGGTAGTCGATAGGCGGGTAGTTCTAACATGAGAAAACTACTTTCGTTCGTCTTCAATATCTTCTTGAAAACCCAGGCCGAAAACAAGGCTGCAACGATCCCCAGTACATAGAGGCCCATGAAGGCTATACCTTGTAGGTTAAAAAAGCCCCAAATCGTAGTAGCCGGAACCACAAAACCAATCAGCACTGTATATACCGGAATTCTAGCCGAGCAACTAATTAGTGGCGTAACCAAAATAGTAATCAATCGTTCTTTCCAATTGCTAATATTACGTGTACTCATGACCGCTGGAATAGCACAAGCACTACTAGAGATTAGCGCAATCATACTCCGGCCATTGAGTCCAAAAAATTGCATGAGTCGATCAAACATAAAAGCCGCACGAGCCATATATCCCACTTCTTCTAAGATGGAAATGAGGAAGAATAAGATGGCAATCTGTGGCACAAAAACAACAATACCCCCCAATCCAGCTAGCACTCCATCCGTAATCAGGTCACTCAGCCAGCCTTCAGGCAGCACTGTTTTTACCCCCGAACTTAGTTCTCCGAAAATCGCCTCTATCCAATCTGCTGGGTAACTCGCCCAAGCAAAAATGGCCTGAAAAACCAGCAACATTATGCCTAGAAAAATGAGTGGACCGAATACCCGATGGGTAAAGACACTATCTAGGACTAAGCTAGCCGAAGATTGTGTGGAAGAAGTATCATCGATAGCCGACTTGGTGATCGGCCCAAATTTGTTGAAACGCTCCATCGTTTCATTAACCTGAAACTTTAAGCTATGGAAAGGAGCTTGCTCAATTATTTGCTGAATGGACTGCTTCTCCTCTTCCGAAAGAAAGGGCAGCCATTTGTAATGATGAGCGTATAATAGAGCCATATAATCATTGAGCTGTGGAAAGCGAGCCTGCACAGCTTTGCTAATGGCCAATTCTTCTGTGGAGAGTTTACGGAATTTTCCTTCCGTCAATTTGGGTTTCGTGATCAATTGACGGATCCCTTCTTGTAATTGTTCGATGCCTTGCCCCGTTCGGGCGCTCAGCAAAACAACGGGTGCATCCAATGCCTTTTCGAGCTTGGCCGTATTGATTTTTAGCCCCTCTCGTTCCGCTTGGTCTGCCATGTTGAGCACCAACATGATCGGAAGGCCAAGGTCATATAATTGGGTAAATAAAAGAAGATGTTTTTCTAAATGGATGACATCAGCCACATAGATAATGGCATCAGGATAATTGTCATCTTTGAGGTGAATGAGGGTCTGAACAGCGATGCGCTCATCCTGCGAATTAGGATAGAAGCTATAGGTTCCCGGAAAATCAATGAGTGTGATGGCTTGTTGATCAGCTAGGCGATATTGGCCTACCTTCTTATCCACGGTCACACCTGGGAAATTACCTACCTTTTGTCGCAGACCGGTAAGTTGATTAAATAGCGTAGACTTACCGCAATTGGGATTGCCAAATAAGCCAACGACATATTTCTTGACGGACGATACAGTTTCTTTCTCCATTAGCTAGTTACGATACATCCCATCTCTTGTTCCCGCATAGCAATCACCTTATTGTCGACTTGGATATACCATCCGCCGCCCATTGGTGCTTTGCGTACCAATGAAATTTTACTGCCCGGCAATACACCCATGGCCATCAATTTACTGGCTAGACGATCATCTGTGAAATGAGAAATAACCTGCTGCCTGTTAGGATTGACTCCCGAAAAATGCTTTTGATTTGAAACTACTGCAACCACGTTGATTATTTTGTTGAATGATTACTACCTGCCTCCCAAAATAGCGCAATATCCAGTCATCGCTGCGTCTCTACCTACAAATTGAAGCCATTTAGCGAGAAAATAACCATCTTTAGGTATTCTCTCTATACCTAGAGTTAGGTATAAAGGCCTTGGAATTGCCTACCGAACGCTACAAATATAATAGAGTATGTTTATTTAGACTAATTTTAATTAAGATTTTGACACTATCATGATTTGAATGACAAGCTAGGCCTTTTCTTTCTTTTATAACATGACAAAAATCAGTAAAAAGAAACACCTCCTACCAGCGCTTGCTGATAGGAGGTGTAAAACAATTTCGGTTGTATAATGAAATCAGTGCTAAAACTGAATACCTAATTTTCGTAAGGTCTCTAAGTCCAAATTTCCAATGGGAAGACCATTGTCTCGCTGGAATTTTGTGAGTGCCGATTTGGTTTGAGCACCTAGGATATTATCTAGTGGACCTGGTTTGTAATCACGTGCTTTAAGTGCTTCCTGTACCTGCCGGATAGTGTAACTTGTTACCTCATTCGGACAAAGGACCTCTCTCCATTCTGTAAACCCACCTTTCCTAACCAGATTTTGCTTGGTTATCGATTCATATTCAGCTGGGATATCTATGGTCTTTACTCGAGCAGCATCTTGCACGACCTCTCTGGTGATGGTTTCAATTTCAGCTGGAATTTCTTCCGCTACAGCATTTGCTTCGCTTTCGATCACCTGCTTGCTAACATTTACGAGTTTGGCAGGAATAACCTCTTCCTTGGTCATTGCTGGTGTCTTGATCTTTTTTACTTTGACAGTCGTATACTCTGCAGGAATTACTTCCTCTTGAGTAGTCGCAGCAGATTTGAGCACCTCTTTCTTGATTTCTTTGTATTCAGCAGGAATTACTTCCTCAACTACTTGAGCCAGCGTTTTTATTACGCGCTTATTGCGTGTTTCATATTCGGCAGGGACCTCAATGGTACGCGTGCAATCTTCTCCGTTATCTGTCCAACCGTCTCCGCATCCCACTCTTACTTGTTTGGTGACATTTCGGAATTGTGCGGGTACTTCCACTAAACACCAGACCAGACAATCATTGGGATCTTCTGACAAGCAATTACGATCAGCTTGTCGCTTCACCCATTTGGTGGAGGAAGGTGAAATCTCAATTCGTTCGGTTTGGGTCTCATAGCGGGCAGGCTGTCTTTCTATACGCGTTGAAGACTCCTTGATCATCACTCTTTCGGTTGTATTTTCGTATTCGGCAGGTATTACCTTGAGTTTTTTTGATGCGGGTTTTACTTCAACCCGCTCCGTAACGGTTTCGTACACAGCAGCGACGGGAACATAGCGTACGGTTGCTTCTTTGATCATTACTCTTTCTTCAACCATTTCATATTCCGCTGGAATGTAAATGAGCCTTTTACCGCTCGGTTTTACTTCCAACTGTTCTTTCACCGTTTGAAATTTGGTTTGTGAAACAGCGTATTTCTGTGCCCCTTCCTTTTTGATCAATTCTTCCGTTACGATTGAAAAAGAGGTAGGAATGATTTCTGTTTTTTTAGAAGCAGGTTTAACGACTACTCTTTCTGTAACCTCCTCATAGTCATCTGCTATTAAACATTTTGCATAGCATTTTCCTGGCTCACTATTGGGTGGAAAATCCCCTGGTTCTTGGGAAAAAGCGCCAATGGTTAGACAGATGAAAAGGAGTAGTAAACTCGATTTTCTCATAGTGTGTGAGTTCATTTTAATGGATATTTATAAGCCAACTATTTTAGAATAAACAAGCCTTAAATGGTGGATGAGTAATACCCAGGAGACCTGTGTATTAGGGGAGGAATTCTACACCAAAACCTAATTAGTATACCGGGGGGCGGGAACTACAATATGGCGATTGAAAGGCAATAGATCGTGGGAGGTTGATTGAATGCAACCTATTGTACGGCTTGATCAAAAAAATGATGCTATTTTGGTAGATTTTATATATTTTTTTTTGGATAACTCCAGAAATATTTGGTGATAATGCGATTTTGCATCACATAGTCAGTCAAATGCGAGAGGGGCTGTACCTCATCAGATTTCGTTAGGATTTTGATTTCTTCTTTAGACGGGCTATAAGCTCTATTGGTTTCTTTTCCTGTGATGAGGAAATGCTGATCTGCGGATTGAATGCCGGGGAATTGAAGTTGAATATCTGCTTTAATTCTATTGATCTCCTCCGTAGATGGCGCCTCTTTCTGCAGGTTTAGCTTAAATAACCGCCTGTTAATCAAGGAAGAGGAGAGGTAGCTTAAGATCGGATCAGTATCAGACTGCCAGTCCTTTAATGCAGAAACAATATCGAAGTCATCTAGTGCTGCAAAGTGCTGAAGCAGTACTTCTTTTTCTGCTACTAATTCCTCCTTGCTGAGATCAGATTGCAAAAAATAGTTGAGGCTACGACTGGCTGCTAGCGGATGTCCTTGTTGCGCCAATTCTTTCGCGCGTCGCAGCGTCCGGACTAGCATTTGTTCAGCCGAAAGGACTGTCTTGTGTAAATATACTTGCCAATACATGAGTCGGCGAGCAATCAAAAACTTCTCGATAGAGTAAATCCCCTTGATCTCTACCACCAATTCATCCGCTTTTACCGCCAACATCTTAATTATCCGATCATAACCAATCACGCCTTCATAAACGCCGGTGAAAAAGCTATCGCGATTGAGGTAATCCATGCGATCCATGTCGAGTTGTCCGGATACCAATTGGTAAAGGAAGTGCTTATGGTATTTATTTTGAAAGATATCGATCGCCATACTCAAGGCACCATCGAATTCTTCATTTAGTTTTTCCATAAACCAGGAAGAGAGCGTCTCATGCGTAACATTCACCAAGGTGTGTTCGAGCGTATGAGAAAATGGGCCGTGCCCTATGTCGTGCAGTAGAATGGCAATCGAGACTGCTTCGGCTTCTTCATCGGTAATTTCTACGCCTTTTTGTTGCAATGTATTAATCGCCTGCGTCATCAGGTGCAAGGCACCCAGGGCATGATGAAAGCGGGTATGCAAAGCTCCTGGATATACATAATGAGTCAAGCTCAGCTGCTTGATCCGACGCAGCCGTTGGAAAAAAGGATGTTCTACCAATTGAAAAAGAATCCCGTAAGGAACACTGATAAAACCATAAACGGGATCATTGAATATTTTTTTCTTACTCATTTGAGTAATAGTTATATTGCGAAATATTGAAGTGATGCGCTCAGCTTACGCTAAATCTAGGTCCTTTTCCTTGATATCTGCGCCACTTTCGGGCAAAGTAATAGCTTTTGCCGCTATAGCATGCCTTAAATAAGTTATTTTTTTGTAAATCTGTGGCGATACTATAGGGATTACTTTGAGGTCTTGGACAATATATTGCCAAGAATAGACCTTTATCTTATGACCTATAGCTAAGTAAGGTGTAAAGACAAGTCCATATGGACCTCAGGAGTCCAAAGCAGCTCTGTTTTTACAAGGGTACACCAAGTAGCCAATTTTTGCATACATAAATTTAGAAACAATAATTTTCATGGACAAAATCACTATCCTTTGGGCAGACGACGAAATAGATTTATTGAAACCTCAGTTGCTTTTTTTGGAAAAAAAAGGATATGAAGTAATTACAGTGACTAATGGCTATGATGCGCTGGAAGAGTGCGAAGAAAACAAGACGATTGATGTCGTTTTTCTAGATGAAAGTATGCCAGGTATCACTGGTTTGGAAACGCTCTCCAAAGTAAAGGACTTACTTCCCAATATACCGGTCGTCATGATCACCAAGAATGAGGAAGAGAATGTGATGGAAGAAGCCCTCGGTTCGCAAATAAGCGCCTACTTGATCAAACCCGTCAATCCCAATCAGATCCTGTTGACGTTGAAGCAGATATTCGAGAATAAACGATTGGTGAGAGAAAAGACGTCCTCCGAATATCAGCAAGAGTTCCGACAGATATTTATGGAGATCAATAGTGGCCTGAATCATGAGGAATGGGCAGAAACTTATAAGAAGATTATCAACTGGGAATTGAAGATCGATGAGTCTAATTCCACGGAAATGGCAGATATTCTTTCGACGCAAAAGAGTGAAGCCAATGCCGCTTTTTCGAAATATATAGTAAAGAATTATCAATCCTGGATAGAGGATAGTGATGGTCCTGTATTTTCTCACAACCTTTTGAGATCTAAGGTCTTTCCACATCTAAAACCAGATGTACCCACTGTCATGGTCCTACTCGATAACATGCGTTACGACCAGTGGCGAGTGATTGAACCGATTATCAGTGAGTACTTTAGAGTGGAGGAAGAGGATTTTTTCTATAGTATTTTACCGACCTCTACCCAGTATAGTCGAAATTCGATCTTTGCGGGTATGTTACCTTCCGATATTGCCAAATACCATAAGCAATATTGGTTGAATGACAACCAAGAAGGGGGCAAAAATATGTATGAGCACGATCTGCTCAAAGAACAAGTTAAACGTACTTTTCGCAAGGAATTACGCTTTGATTACACCAAGATTACCAATGTTCATAATGCCAAAAATTTGCAGGATAACATCCTCAATTATTTGAACAATGACTTTTCTGTGATTGTGTACAACTTCATCGATATGTTATCTCATGCACGGACTGAAATGGAAGTGCTGAAGGAGTTGGCTGGAGATGAAAAAGCGTATAGATCACTGACTAAATCTTGGTTTGAAAACTCTCCTCTTTATGCTGCTTTGCAGCGCATAGCTGAGCGTGATGTACAACTGTTCATGACGACCGATCATGGTACTATTCGGGTCAATAGCCCCTCTAGAGTGGTTGGTGATCGAGAGACGACTACCAATCTTCGCTACAAAGTAGGAAGGAACCTACAATACAATCGTGGTGATGTCTTGGAGGTGAGAGACCCCGCTAAAGCAGGTCTACCTCGCCCAAATGTAAGTTCCACTTTCATTTTTGCGAAAGAAGATAAGTTCTTCCTTTATCCGAATAACTATAACTACTACCACAACTATTACCGAAATACCTTTCAGCATGGCGGCATCTCATTAGAAGAGGTCATTTGCCCGGTCATTCGTCTGTCTAGCAAGTAGTTTTTCGATTCTAGGGTGCATTTTTAATACTATTACTATCTTAGTACAAAGACTATGTGCTAAGCATAGTAGTTTTATAATTGTAGTTCTCTGGCAAAATTTGCTAGAGGAGGATAAATGTATCTGCTAATCAGACAAATTATAAATTCATGTTCATTTCGAAAAATCCCTTCTCCAACTCAGGAATTAAGTGGGGAGCACTTCTTTTTTTAGTAGCTTTTAATTGGCAATGCGCACGTACTGTGCAAGTCGATGATATTGAAAATATCCCAGTGCCAACACCAGCCGACGAAGCTTTTGCCAATGTATACAGTAGCCTGGATGGCCACTGGAAAGGACAGTTCTTTATCTTTCAACCGAAGGCCGTAGAAGCACGGAATGATGAGATTCTATACAACCTGGATCGAAGCATTGTGCAGAGTAGTAAGTTAGCGATGGTGAATTCCCTGGTGGTAGATCAGTTTTATGAATCAGAAAGCCCTTATTTCCAGAAGGTGAAAATTATAGATGTGTACCCAGAAACAGGGGAGAAAGTAGAAAGTCTTGGTGTAAATAAAGTGCAGGATGGGAAAATGTGGTGCGTCGTCAGAAAGCCCGATGAGACCATTATTCATAAAGGAAGTATGGCGGGCAGTAACACCATCATCTGGCAGCGTACCGAGGAAAACCCACAGCGAGTAGAATATTTTCAAGAAACGGTCCTACCCAATTCCTATGAAATCATCGGCTGGGGATACTACGAGGGCGACGATCTCAGCAAAATGCCGAGAAACTGGTTCTATGCGCAATACCAAAGAAGTGCCGAAGGGCAGTAAATTATGCCTATTTCTTTTTGTTCTTGAAATCACCTTTTTTCCAAGCGTCAAAAAAGTTTTTCCAAGCTACTGCATTGAAGATATTCATAGGTGGTCGTTGACCAATATAGTAGTATTCTTTTGACTGCTGTCGAAGGTAATAATCGGCATTTTCATTGCCGTCAAAGGAGACACTCTTTCTCGCTTTGCGTAATACCTCATTGGCCAAGTTCTCCGTGGCACGCTCTTGCATTTCGGGCGTGATATCCATCGCTAAGAACTCAAGCTTAAAATGATCTCTACTTGGCCACGGAAATACTACGGTCTCCGGTAAATTTATAGCATCCTGACTCATCAACTGCACCAATGAATAACGATCATCTTCCAAATCGAGAGGGATAGTAAATTCTACCGTTTTATAGCCGACTGCTGAGAAGACGATAATATCTCCTTTTTCAACCACGATAGAGAAGAAGCCTTCAAAATCGGAGTAGGTTCCTCTTTTCTTACCTTGTACTAAAATATTGGTGTAAGGAACGGGGAAAAGTTGTTCGGTAGAACCATCCAGCACCATGCCCGAAAATTGTACCAAATTAGTTTTATCCACTTCTTGTGACCAAACAGAACCAGCTGCAAAAACAAGAAGAAAAAGGCAAATACATATCCGAGCTCTCATATATACTAGTATTAATATTCAGAAACCAGTGGCATAAATTATACCGAATTCACTATCCATATGACCTTGAAAACACAGAAAAGGTTGGATAGTGTAGGTTAAAATTACAGATTTTAGCGCTTTTATAAGGTTTCTAGAGCGGATTTTGTCTGGAAAGACAATGAGATTAACTTCACCTTAACGAAATCAGCTGATAACTGGCCTATTAAATGGGAGCAAAATGCGATCATGAAGTTATTCGATCAGACAGAATAGACGGGGAGTAGACTTCAGCAATTTCCCCAGGTATACCTAGCGAAACTGCTGAAGTCTTATTCGGCGAGTTGTATATCGGTTTATTACAAAAGAGCAATATCCAAGACTTCGCTCATGCGATCGACATAATGAAAGGTCATCCCTTCAATATAATCGGCCTGGATTTCTTCGATATGTTTTTTATTCTCTTGACAGAGAATAATTTCCTTCATACCTGCCCTCTTCGCTGCCAAAATCTTTTCCTTGATGCCACCTACAGGAAGCACTTTTCCTCGCAATGTAATCTCCCCGGTCATCGCCAAGAAAGGCTTGATGGGGCGTTTAGTAAAGGCTGAGGTAAGCGCGGTTAGCATGGTGATACCCGCAGAGGGGCCGTCCTTGGGAATGGCGCCTTGTGGCACATGTAAATGTATATCGTATTGATCAAAACTATCGTCACTGATATTTTGCCTCTTATTTTGTGCTTTAAGGTAACTTAAGGCAGTCGTAGCCGATTCTTTCATCACATCACCTAGATTACCGGTCAAGGTCAATTTCCCTTTACCGGTATTCAAACTGCATTCGATGAATAAGATGTCGCCACCTACGGGCGTCCAGGCCAAGCCCACCGCCACACCAGGCGTGTCAATCTTCTGGTATAAATCGGTAGAATAACGAGTAGGCCCTAGCATACCTCGAATGTCCCCTTTTTTCACTCGCGGTGCATACTTTTCTTCCATAGCGACTTTCTTCGCTACACTACGCATGACCCCTGCCACTTGCCGATTCAATGAACGCACACCCGATTCGCGGGTATACTCCTGGATGATTTGTTCGATGATCGGATTAGGGAGTTTGACATGCTTAGCCACTAGACCATGTTCCTTTCTCTGGTCTGGGATAAGGTGTTGCTTGGCAATTTCAATTTTTTCTTCTGTGGAATACCCGCTGATTTCGATAATCTCCATCCGGTCAAGCAAAGCGGGTTGAATGGTATTTAACGAATTAGCTGTAGCGATAAACAAGACCTTGGACAAGTCATATTCTAGATCCAGGTAATTGTCATGAAAAGTCGTATTCTGCTCTGGATCCAAGACTTCAAGTAAAGCTGAAGAGGGATCGCCTCGGAAGTCCTTCCCTACTTTATCAATTTCATCTAAAATGAAAACGGGATTGGAAGAGCCCGCTTTGCGCAAAGACTGCAAGATACGCCCAGGCATAGCTCCGATATAAGTTTTGCGATGCCCGCGGATTTCTGATTCATCATGCAGCCCTCCTAATGACATTCGTATAAACTTGCGACGTAAAGCCTTGGCTACTGATCGGCCTAGTGAAGTTTTACCAACACCTGGAGGGCCAACCAAGCATATAATAGGCGCTTTCATGTCCCCTTTCAATTTCAAAACGGCCAGGTGCTCTAAGATCCGCTCTTTCACCTTTTGTAGTCCAAAATGGTCTTTGTCTAAGACCTGTTTTACTTTCTGGAGGTTGAAATTATCTTTGGTAAACTGTCCCCAGGGCAAATCCAATAAAAGTTCGAGGTAATTGGACTGTATCGAAAACTCAGCGGCCTGCGGATTCATTCGCCGCAATTTGCTGAGTTCTTTTTGGAAAACAGCACTGACTTCTTTGGACCATTTCTTCTTCCGGGCTCGTTCTACCAGTTTCTTAACCTCCTGCTCTTGTGGGTTTTGGCCCAGCTCCTCTTGTATAGTTTTGAGCTGTTGATTGAGGAAATAATCTCTTTGTTGCTTCTCAATATCTACCCTGACTTTACTCTCTATCTGGTCTTTCAACTCTAGCAATTGTAATTCATCATTGAGTTGGATCAGCAAAGTGTTGGCCTTTTCTCGCAAGTTACTGGTCTCCAGTATTTTTTGCTTGATGGGCGTCTTAGCACTCAAATTTGAGGCTATGAAATTGAGAAGGAAAGAATTATTAGAGATATTTTTCAACATCACCATCGCCTCCGACGGGATGTTAGGAGAAAGTTCTATGATTTGTTTGGCCAAGTCTAGGACAGAAGCAATAAGCGCTTCAAATTCCAATTTATTCTCGGCCTCTTCGTAGGCAATAGGCGAAATCTTACCCTTCATATAGGGATCTTCCTGAAGTATTTCATCCAGCTGAAATCGCTTTCGACCCTGTAAGATAGCAGTAGTTGTGCCATCGGGCATTCGTAGCAATTTTAGAATCCTAGCCACCGTACCTACCTCGAAAAGGTCAGTTGTTTTAGGGTCTTCTATTTCACTATCTTTCTGGGATAATACGGCCACCTTTCGATCATCTTCATAAGCGACATTGATCGCTTTTATAGACTTATCCCTTCCTACGGTTATTGGGATAATAATCCCCGGAAATAGAACAGTATTTTTTAAAGCAAGAATAGGCAATTCGGTAGGGAAATCTTCCTGCATGTCAGGTTCCTCTTCCTCTTCAATGGAGATGAGAGGCAAGTAGTCAGTTTCTTCTTCAAATTTCTGGTTAGAAAAGTATTCTTCGAACATATACTTATGTAAAGTCTTGTAATCTTGTGTATCTCACAAAAAGGTATCCAACTTCGTCATCGCAAAAGACTTCAGTCCGTGATCGTTCTTTGGGCCCCGAAAGTAGGTTTTCTAGCCGTATGGAATGATTTGGAATAAAGTCTAAAGTATGTCTCCTTTTTAGGTGTCAATGTGACAGAAAAAGGAGCACTTAATTGATTCTTCCAATAGGCAAGTACCGTGCCATAGTAGGATTTACCTGATTTATACCAATATACGGAAATTATAGTATAAAGATACCCGACAAAAAGACAGCCCAATCACTATGCTTGACACATATTGGTTTGGGATTCCCCAATCTCCTTCATGTCAGTATACCTCTACCCTAGATAGAACCGCTTTTTACAATCGAAAACAAAATCATTATCCTGTATAAATACTTTTTGTAGCTTTGGGTGTTTAAATAGAAACCACTGTGGCAATAAGAAAATATTGGCAAAGAAACAACTAGAATACGCCTTGTATGGTCAAATCACTTGAAGCGATAAAGGCGCCTATCAATTCCGAACTCAAGAAGTTCGAAAAGCATTTTCGAGAAGCGATGCGCAGTCCTGTGCCGCTACTAGATCGAATCACCTATTATATTGTGCGCCGTAAGGGGAAACAAGTTCGACCTATGTTTGTGTTTCTCTCTGCTAAGTTATGTGGTGATACGACAGATGCTACTTTCAATGCGGCCTCTTTTATTGAAATATTGCATACGGCTAGCTTGGTGCACGACGATGTCGTCGATGATTCCAATGAACGTCGAGGTTTTTTCTCTGTCAATGCTTTATGGAAAAATAAGATTGCCGTATTGGTCGGTGATTTCCTCTATTCAAAGGGAATGTTATTGGCGCTGCAGCATAAGCATTATCGACTTTTAGAGATCATCTCTGTCGCCATTCAAGCCATGAGTGAAGGAGAGCTATTACAGATAGAAAAGGCACGACGTTTAGATATCGACGAGGCCATATATTATGATGTGATCCGACAAAAGACAGCCTCTCTGATCGCGTCGGCCTGCGCAGCTGGTGCGGCATCCACCACCGAAGATGAAGTGTTGATTAATAGGATGCACACCTTTGGTGAAAAGATTGGTATCGCCTTTCAAATCCGAGATGATCTGTTCGACTTTGGGACGGATGATGTAGGAAAGCCTTTGGGAATAGATATCAAGGAAAAGAAGATGACGCTTCCACTTATCTATGCATTACAAAATGCCAGTAAAGCAGACAAACGTCGCATTATACGTACCATTAAGAAGTACAATGAGCAACCTGAAAAAGTAAAAGAAGTGATTGAGTTTGTACGGGAAAGTGGTGGGTTGGAATATACTCGCCAAGCCATGTATGATTACCGAGACCAAGCCTTTGAATTGCTACATCAGTTTCCTCACAGTCCAGTCAGACAGGCATTGGAAGAGTTGGTCATGTTTGTGACCGATCGAGAAAAGTAGTGATTGAGGGACTTAGCAATAAATAAGCTACCCGTTCAGCTTGCTCTTTTGTTACCAAGCGTCGTTGTTCGAGCCCTCATGTAGCTATGGCTAGAATCGGTTCTCTCGCCTAGCCTGCTACCAAAATATTTGCGCTTTCTTGGGCACCTTATTTTTTTCTAAATCCCTAACGTGCTAGTCCTTGTCCTGGATAGTTTTCTTCGATAGGCTCCACCAAGATAATTCGATCGTCAATTACATCAATTACGCGTACGTGCGCACCCGGCCTCAATTCTTGCCCGGCCGTAATAGCTTCAATTTGAAAAGGAGCTTCTGGCAGTGAAAGATATACCTTTCCAAAACCATTTCGATGTGGAGGAATAGATTGTAATACTTCTGTCTCTTATACACATCTCCGAGCCCACGAGACCGAGGCTGATCTCG
>OJCB01000582.1_pt1 | contig 13441 bp, 11 predicted proteins | sample 1591501 | NCBI WGS metagenome assembly OJCB01 (sample SAMN05416813, study PRJEB24817) | seawater metagenome | isolation source: Sea water | place: Canada:Atlantic | collected 2013-07 | reverse complement strand
AGATCAGCCTCGGTCTCGTGGGCTCGGAGATGTGTATAAGAGACAGGATTGAGGGCATCTTCAAAGACCATGATCCGGTTGTTCTGTGAATCGGAAACATAAAGAGTGCCGTCGTCTGCGATATACGCCCCGTTGGGACTGCGGAAACTGGAATCGTCGGTTCCGTTGCCGTCGCTGTCGAAATCTGTCTGTCCGAAAACCTGGTCTGCATCTGATCCGTCGGATTGGGAGGAGGCGTTGAGATGAATGACAACGCGATTGTTCCCCATGTCGGCGATGAAAAGATTTCCACTCGCGTCGACGGAGACGTCACGGGGACGGTCCAATGCACCGGCACCATCAGCGCCGGTTCCGGAAGTAAAATCAGACTGACCCAGCACGCCGTCAGCGGCCGCCCCGCTGGTCTTCGTCGCGGCATTGTCAAAACGAAGAACCCGGTTGTTGGTATTTTCGGCGACCCAGAGGGATCCGTCCGGACCGATAGCGAGGCCGTTGGGTTCCGACATTCCCGTGGAAGTTGTCGCTGCTGAACTCATTCCGAAACCCGACTGGCCAAACACCGCTTCAGCGGCGTCCCCGATGGTATAGCTGTCGAGATCAGTGTAGCGAAGGACCCGGTTGTTTCCCGCATCGGCGACAAAGACTTTTCCCGTATCAGGATCGACGCAGACATCGAGTGGGAAGTTCATTTGAGCGGCGCCGTTTCCGGATGTCGCTGTCCCGAGACTTCCCTGGCCGAATGCTGTCGTCGCCGCAGTTTGCGTCGGCCACACATCCCCTGAGATCGAGTCTGGCGGGAGAAGGGCGGAGAGGAAAAGTGCGGATAATGTAAAAAGAGTTTGTTTGGTTTTCATTCAATTTTGATTGTTTGGTTCTTCACCCTCTGCTGAGCAATCGAGAGGCGGAGGTATCAGCGCGAAGGTGATGTTTTTAAAAGTGGTTCCAGAGGGCTGGATCGAGCAGGCAAGAGGGTCGAATCGATCAACCGATCCAGAAATCAGGGACGGTTCTGGATCCGGCCGATGACTTTGTCGACTTCCCCGTCGGTGGGAGAGCTTGCGCGGAGCCAGGCGTTGAAATTTGCACGCTGGCTTCGTGTTCTCCCTTTTGGGGTGACTTCGATCCGGTATCTCAAAGACTCGCCGTTGGCCAGTTCGGTAGTGCTGTGAATCCCGTTTTTAACCGCACTGGTGACGTTGGTTCGCCCGCCGCTGATGAGCCAGGTTTTTACTTTGAAGCGCCGGGTCGTACCTTTTCCCTGAAGGGTGTAGGCTTCGTCGATGGTTCCGTCATTCCCAATCGTGCAGTAGACTTTTACTTTCCGTCCGTCTGTTCGAATGCTCTTCCTCTGGCCGGCGGCGTTGGCATTGTAGACATCATCACCTTTGAGCTCGGAAGCGCTGCTTCCCACGGTGAGATCGGGCTGAAGGATGAATTTTTCAAAAGCGAGGACGCGTCTTCCGGTAACGTCGGCCATCCAGAGATTGCCGGCATTGTCGATCGCTACATCATTGGGTCCGATGAACCCTGCTGCGGTGCGGTTCGATGAGGTGCCGGCGAAATCGGGCTGACCGAGAACATTGTCAGGGGTGGATACTCCGGACAGACTTGCTGCATTTTCAAAAATTAGAATGCGGGCATTGGAGTTGTCACAAACGTAGAGGCTGCCGTCTGTTCCTATATCAATTCCATCGATGGAGTCGAAACTCCAATCGTCGGTTCCTGCGGTCGAGGTATCAAAATCGGGCTGTCCGATCTGACGGTCAGCATTGCTGCCGCTGCTCAGGTTTCCGGCATCGTCGAAGATCATGATTCTCTTGTTGGACTGATCGCTGACAAATAAGGTTCCGTTAGAATCAACTGCGATTCCCCGGGCGTATCGCAGGGTGGATTGTGAGGTGTCCGGATCAGTGGTAGCGAAATCGGGCTGACCAAGGACCGCATCCGCTGCAGCACCGTCAGATTTATTGACTGCATCGGTAAAGACGAGGACGCGGTTGTTGTCGGTATCGAGAATAAAGAGAACACCGTCGCTGTTTACTGCGACATCGTGAGGCTCGTTCAGACCTGTGGTGCCGGCTCCCACCGTGCTCGTGGAAAAGTCGGATTGCCCGAGGACGCCGTCGGCATCTGCTCCGCTGGAAGCAGTAGCGGCATTGTCGAAGCGCAACACCCGGTTATTTGTCTGGTCGACGACCCAGAGTTCACCGTCCGGTCCCACGGTCAAGCCGAAGGGAATGTTCATCGCTGAAACGGAAAGGCCGGAGGCACCCGTTCCGAAATCCGCCTGCCCGAAAACGGCCTCGGCGTCACCTCCATTGCTGAGGTTTTCAAAAGAGTCATATCGCAGCACCCGGTGATTGGCAGTGTCGGTGACAAAAACTTTTCCGGTGGCCGGATCTGTAGCGATCCCGCTGCAGTGATTCAGGTCTTCCGGTCCTGTCCCGATCGTTGAGGAGGTGAAGGTGGCTGTTCCCAGCACGAGCGAAGCATCCTGGCCATCGGTCCAGATTTCGCCTGCCCGGACCGGATTCCCGGGAAAAGCCAGGAGGGCGGTGAGTAATAAAATGCAGTTTAGAGAGTTGTTCAGTTTCATTGTTTGTTGTTGGTTGTTCACCTTGTATTGAGCAATCCAGCGGCGGAGGTAACAGGTCGGAGGAAACTTTTTTTGAGTTATCTTCCCGGGCCGTCCGTCCAGTGTGAGATGATCTTAATGACTGAAGAAGAGCCCGTAGCACCCAACGCATTCCCCGAGACGCCGTGGACGATGCTGATCCAGGCTCGTGACGACAACACGCTGGGAACCAACGCTTTGTCGGATCTCTGTGAGCTTTATTGGTATCCCGTATACGCCTATATCCGTCGGCGGGGGCGTAACTCTCATGATGCCGAGGATCTGACCCAGGCCTTTTTCGCGGACTTTTTGCGACGAAATGATTTTGCGAATGCGGATCGGGCGCGCGGAAAATTACGTTCTTATCTCGCAACAGCAGTGAGCCACTTTCTTTCTCAAAGCTATCGAAAGGACAGGGCGGCGAAACGGGGCGGCGGGCAGCCGGTCTTTTCAATCGACGCGAGTTTGGCGGAGGAAAAGTACCAACACGAACCGGTAGACAAGCTCACTCCGGAAAAACTTTTTGAACGAAGGTGGGCACTAACGGTTCTGGAAAATGTCCTCGATGAGTTGAAGCAGGATTATTCTCATCAGGGAAAAGAGGAGATCTTTAGCGAGCTTTCCGGATTTCTCACCGGGAAACCGGCTTCTTCGAATTATGCGGAAGCGGGAAAAAAAATCAGCCTGAGCGAGGATGCGGTAAAAATGGCGGTGCATCGTCTCCGGAAACGTTTTCGCAATTTTCTCCATCGTCATATTGCTGCGACGGTTGAGTCCGATGCTGAGGTTGAAGGTGAAATTCAATGGATGATGGCAGCTTTTCAGACCTGAGCGATTCGAATGGAAGACTTGTCGAGGTGCCCTGATTGCGAGGCGGAAATTCCGGAAGATGCCCCCTTGGGGATGTGTCCTTCCTGTCTTCTGGGCGGGTCTTTTGAGGAAGCCGATGAGGACGGAAACAGCGATTCCGGGAGTGAGCTTGTGCCGGGTTACCGGATTCTGAAGAAGATCGGTGAAGGGGGATTTGCCGAGGTTTTTGAAGCGGATCAATACGATCCGGTAAAAAGAAAAGTCGCGCTGAAAATATTGCGACGTGAAATTTCTTCTCCCCGGGTGCTGGCGCGGTTTGAAGGCGAGAGACAGGCGCTCGCGATGATGGATCACCCGCATATCGCGACGGTTTTTTCGGCGGGGGAAACTAAAAATGAATCCCCGTTTGTGGCCATGGAGCTGGTCGAGGGAACGCCGATCACCGATTTTTGTAGAGACAATAATCTGGATCGCCGGCAGAAACTGGATCTGATGAAAAAGGTCTGCGAGGCCGTTCATCATGCCCATTTGAAAGGGATCATTCATCGGGATTTAAAACCTTCCAACGTTCTCGTGACGACGGTGTCGGGTGAGCCGGTTCCGAAGGTGATCGACTTTGGAATTGCTCGCGCTCTCGATGAATCGCTGACAGATCGAACGGTTTACACCGATCTTTTTCAGTTGGTGGGGACGCCTGGATACATGAGTCCGGAACAGGCGACGCTCAGTGCCGGGCCGGTGGATGCGCGGAGTGATATTTATAGTCTAGGGGTTCTCCTTTATGAAATTCTTGCGGAAGAGGCTCCTTTTCCAATGTCCGGAAAGCGCAAAGACTCCGTGCTCGAATTACTTCGGCTCGTTCGGGAGGAGGAACCGGCCCGCCTTTCCTCTCATTCTTCGGCCCTAAAAGGGGAAGTGGAGTGGGTCACCCGCAAAGCGATGGCGAAAGATCCGGAAGATCGCTACGGGAGTGCTTCGGCTTTGGGAGAAGATCTTGGACGAATCCTCGAAGACCGTCCCGTGAGCGCCGGGTCACCTCCGCCCCTTTATTTTTTCCGTCTTTTTGTGAAGCGGCATCGAACTATGGTTGCCGCTGCATCGATTGCGGTGATTGCTTTGGTCAGCGGGCTTATCGTTGCATCGATCCAGTATGGAAAGGCAACTCGTCTCGGTCGCGATCTGGTAGAAAGTGAATCGGAACTTCGCGAGTCTTTTCGCGATTCGGACTACCGGATGGCTCTGCAATTGCATGAGCGTCGGCGAACCGGTGATGCCATTGCCCATCTCTGCCGCGCCTTGAAAACGGACCCGGAACATTATCCTTCGGCTTCGTGTTTGCTTTCGATTCTGGCGCACGACCAGTTTTACAAAGTTGCCTATCCACCCTTGAAATATCCTCAAGGAATCAGTTCGGGGAGGCTCCCTGTGGTCGGGCATACCGGAAAGTATTCCCTGTTTATCGGGGATGGAGAAGATGGGGAACGAATAGTGGTGAGCGATCTGGAAAACGCCGGGACGCAAACCTTCGAGACTGGATTTGAAGGTGCGGTTCGCTATCTCTCTGCCGCTGATGATTCGGGCAGGTTCCTCATTTCAGATGGAGCCTCGGTCGAGTTGCGGTCGAGTGATGCTCCAACTGAAGTAATTCAGAAATTTGAAACGGAAGCGGCAATTTCCGCGTTCGTTGTCGACTCTACGGAAAGGCGTTTTGCATTGGGGACGGAGCCGGGCGCTATCCAAATGTGGGATCTGGAAGGGACGGAACCTGAAGCCTCTCTGAAGATTGGAGGATCTTCGATCACAGCTCTTCAATTTACCCGAAATGCTCGAACGATTGCCTACGGAAATGGGAGCGGTTTTGTTGGGGTATGGGATCCGGAAAACGGTAGGCATCTTTGGAATTCTGTTTCTCATACTTCACCGATTTCTGCTCTTGCCGTGGGAGTCGGCGGGGGGCCTGTTGCCAGCGGCGACGAATCGGGAATCGTTCAGATATTTCTATCCGGCCGAATGATCTCCACGACTTCTCCGATGCATCATTCCGGGGAAGTGAGAGTGCTGGCCCTGGAGTCGGGAAGTCAGAAACTTTTCAGCGGAGACTCCCGGGGAGTGGCAAATTTCTGGGACCCGCGTAGCGGTCGTCTCGAATCTTCGGTGGATATTTTTCAGAGGTCCGTGAATTTTGTCCGTAAAATCAGGGCGGGTGGCAAAATGGTTTTGGCTGAGGAGGAAGGAAGCGTTCGGGTTGTTGATCCGGAATCGGGGCGGGGTGAAGCGCTGGCCGGCGGAGGACGGGCGACTGCGGTGGCGACCAATACGGAAGGGGATGCTCTTGTTGTGCTGTCCGATTTGAAAAAGGGAATCACGCTTTTCGATTTGAGTCGGCCCTCATCTCACCCCGTCAGAACGGAAGCTCTCCCGGTAGAGGAGCAAGTGAATGTGGGCGAATCCGGTGAAGCGCACATTGAGGCAAGGCTTGTTCCTCCATTTTCCGTCAGGGTGACTTTGCCCGATGGCATTCAGCGAACTTTCCGGGGAAGCCAGCTCGTGACATCGGCCGCAATGAATCCGGATGGAAGACGGCTCGCAATTCTTACCGGGGAAAGAACGATACAGCTCTTCGATGTCTACACCGAAGAGGCATTGACACCCAAGCACCGGCTTCAAGATGTGGCGACTGCGATTCGATTTACAGGGAACGAAGAGCAGTTGACGGTGGTCGGGGAAAGAGGTGACGAGGTTTTGTGGTCGATTCCTCCGGAACAGCCAAAGCTCATGCCGTGGTTCCTCACTTTTTGTGAAAGGATTGGTGGACGAAAGATCTCGGATGGCGGGCAGATTCGCGCCGTCGATCTGAGTTCGCTGAGTGACGCTTCAGTGATTCTTAATGAGGGCGTCGCGGAGTCCGGTCAGGTCGAATACCGCTATGCGCGATGGCTCGTGGCAAATATGGAGGAGAGGACCCTGTCACCAGGAATTCCAATGAAAGTAAAGGACTACGTGGAGCGTCTGATTTCCACGGGGGATCCGCTAAAACTTCGGGAATCTCTTCTTTTGGATCCCGGTAATACGGAGGCGACGACGGCGATTAAAAACGGTGCTTTAAAGCGGCCCGTGTCGAGTCTGCTCAATCCAGAATAATCCCAATTCCAAGGCCGCCTTCCCAGGAAGAGGCATCAATTTCGACGCTGGTTTCTCCTGCTCTTGCGGTAATCGTATCGACCCACCGATAGCTGGCGTGGCCTTCCAGATAGACTGTTCCTTTTTTATTGAGTGGCCGGGTGAAGTTCAAACCAAGGTAGGCGCCCCCTTTCACTGGAGTGTCAGAATCGTGGTACATCTGAGAAAACACTGGATTCGGGTTGCCTGCCTGATACCAGTCCGTGCGGCTGTAGAGGTCGTAGTCGACGATGTTGATGGTACCTCCGCCGTTCAAGGCGATGTTGGTCTTTCCATATTTTTTCCCCCACTCCAGTCCAATGGGGATTTCGTGAAGCTCCACGTTCAAACTCGCCCGGGAAATTCCGGTAAAGTTGAACGGAGTCGAATTTGAACTGGTGGATTGTCTTGGATCGAGGACCCCTCCCTGCAAATCGGAAATGGTAATTATCTGGAGCGCGGCATCGTAAATCAAGCCTCCGCTGCCGGTTCCATCAAAAGGAAATGAGGAGGTGTTCGGGTTTGCCGGCCCCAGGTAGTCGTAGGTATAGGTGTGGGTCCGCTCCGTCTCATTAATCCTCGCGGTCCCCAAAGGGATGGCACCTCCCTGGTGTGAAGTGTTGTAAATGCTGTAGCCAATCAAGGCGTTGAGAAACCGGTCGTCCTTCTCTTTTAGAGGGAAGACCAATTGGAAAAAAGCACCGGCCGTAGTTTGGTCATCTGAAATGGTGAGGCTGCCGCTTTGAGGAGACAATGTGGAATTGTAAGTAAAATCGCTGGTGGAAAACGCGACCTCCTGGATTGCCTGATTGAGTCCGAACGCTATGCGATTGGTTGCCGAGACCTGAGCGGCAGTATTGATCACAGTTTGTGCGTCTCCGGAAGCCAGCCCGCCATTGGCTAATCCAAAATCTCCGCCAGCGAATCCGTCGTCGTAGGTCACTTTCCCAAGACCTCCTTGAAACAATCCCACATCACCGGTTCCGCTCTGTCGGTTCAAGAGCTGAGATATCGTCGGCACATTGGAAGAGGATGACAATGTGCCGGAAAAATCGGCGCTGATTTTGCGGATGCTTACCCCGGCACGGAAGTGGATTCGGTTTTTCTTCCCGCTATCCAGAGTGGAGACTACAGGCTGAGCCAGCGATAAGTGTGTCAGGGACACAGTCAGCAGGCAGATGTGAAATTTGTAATTCATCCGCAGGACCTTGGGTCAGGGAAGTTCAGATGCGGGGAATCGCTCAACTTCTCAGCTAATCAAGGTTTGTCAATTATGTGATGGGGAGGAAATCCAGCCGAAAATCCAGTTGATGAAAGCGAACCGATGGATCTAAGATACCCGACAAACCATTTGAAACCCCTTGCTTTTCTGCAATGCTCCGAAGGTCTTTTTACCTGAGGCCTACACTTCCATGGGACAACGAAACAACAAAGCAATCCTCGCCCTTGAGGACGGAACGGTATTTGAAGGGATTGCTTTCGGCGCGGGAGTGACTCAAACTGGAGAGATTTGTTTCAATACTTCGATGACAGGGTATCAGGAAATCCTGACCGACCCTTCTTATCGCGGTCAAATCGTTACGATGACCTGCCCGCTGATCGGGAATTACGGAGTATGCGATCTGGATGCGGAAAGTGCGGGAGTTCATGTTCGCGGTTTCGTGGTGGAGGAACTTTGCAATATTCCAAGTAACTGGCGGAGCGAAGGATCGCTGGATGATTATTTGAAAAATGCCGGTGTACCCGGGATTGAAGGCGTTGATACTCGCGCCCTAACCAAGCGCTTGCGGGAAGCCGGGGCAATGCGGGCAACTCTCTGCACGGATGGATCACTTGATGAAGACGCAGCGGTGGCGAAAGCAAGAGAAGCCGCTCCGATGGAGGGATCAGATTTTGTCAAAGAAGTGACCACGGAATCTGCATACCAGTGGGATCCGGACAGCACTTTGAGTCGCGAGTGGACGATTGTGAATCCTTCGAAGGAAGAGGAACTGGAGGAAACAGACGGGGAAATGTTTCTTCCTTTGCCCGATCCAAAATACCGCATCGTCGCCTATGACTTTGGCATTAAGCGCAACATTCTGAGAAGTTTGAGACAGCACGGTTTCGAAGTGGAAGTAGTCAATTCCCGGACCCCGGCATCTGAAGTGCTGAGCAAGAATCCAGACGGTGTTTTTCTTTCCAACGGGCCGGGAGATCCTGCTGCTCTCGATTATATTCACGGTGAGATGAAGCAGATCATCGATAAAAAGCCAGTTTTCGGGATTTGCCTCGGTCATCAGATGCTGGCTCACGCTTTCGGCGGCAAAACGTTCAAATTGAAGTTCGGACACCGCGGAGCAAACCATCCCGTAAAAGACCTTCGAAGCGGGAAGATTGCGATTACTTCCCAGAATCACGGCTTTGCAGCCGATTCAGATTCACTTCCAAAACACATTGAAGTGACTCATATCAATCTTAATGATGATACCGTTGAGGGGATGAGACACCGTGATTATCCCGTATTTTCGGTCCAGTATCACCCGGAAGCAGCTCCCGGACCCCACGATGCGTCGTATTTTTTCGAGGAATTTGCTAATCTGATTGATCAAACACGGTAAATTGTAGTAAAAACACCACCTAGCTATGGCAACACTCACCATTTTCGTGCCGGATCAGGATCCGATGAAGTTCAGCCTTGAGGGTCAAACTCAAGTAACTGTGGGGCGTGCCCCGGATAAAGATATCATTCTGGATCACGCATCTATTTCCAGTTCACATGCTCTTTTGAAGCTGGTCGGCGATTCCTATCATCTCGAAGATCTCGGTTCCACCAACGGAACCTTTGTTGAAGGAGAAGGCATTTCCGAAGTTCAACTCGTCAACGGTTCGAAGATCACTTTCGGAACGATTCAAGCGGACTACGAATCTTCCGAAGAGGCTCCTGCTGAAGAGGCATCCGCAGAAAGTTTTGATGATGGCGGCGGGTATGCCGCAGGTCCTGAAGGAAGTGTTGCTGAGACTTCGGTCCGGCCGGCCGGTTATAACGATCTTTCACCCATTGAAAAGGTCGAGAAGAAAGACACTGTGGCAACGGTTGCTCTTTTGATCGGAACACTTGCTATTATCGCCGCTGTTGGTCTAGTCGTGATGTCTGCGATGATGACTGCTGCCTGAATGTAAAAACCTTGATTCGTTTTTCTATTAAAAAGCTCACCTCTTCGTGAGCCCAATGAATACTTTTGTTCCGATTTCTATTATGGGTCGGAACTGAAACTGCTTTTAAAATTACCAGAGTTATGTCCAATACGATTGTGATCGGTGCCCAGTGGGGCGATGAGGGAAAAGGAAAAATTGTCGACTGGTTGACTGAGTCTTCCGATGTTGTCGTTCGTGCCCAGGGCGGGAACAACGCAGGGCACACTGTTATTTCCGACGGAAAAGAATACATCCTCCATCTGATTCCCTCCGGAATCCTGTGGCCGGGAAAACTCTGTGTCATCGGGAACGGTGTGGTCATGGACCCGGAAGCCCTTCTCGGAGAAATCGATGGTCTGGCTGAAAAGGGAATTAATGTGACCCCTGAGCAACTGAGAATTTCCGACCGTGCTCATCTTGTGATGCCTTATCATCGCGAGATGGATGCTTATCGCGAAGCCAGTCGGGGCAGTGGCAAGATCGGCACGACGAAGCGCGGAATCGGGCCAACATACGGAGACAAGGTAGATCGAGTGGGATTTCGCCTGCACGATCTCGTCGGGGATCCAGTAGCATTCAGTGAGCGGCTTTACGAGCGGGTCAGCAGTTGCAACACGCTTTTCGAATCGGCCGGAATGGAAACACTCGACGCCGAAAAAATTGGAAAAGCCCTTCTCGAAGCTTCCGAGCGACTCAAGCCCTTTGTCGGAGACACCGTCGCCGAGCTTCATGAACAAATGAAAGCCGGTAAATCGATGCTCTTCGAAGGAGCTCAGGGGACCTATCTCGATATTGATCAGGGAACCTATCCTTTCGTTACTTCATCGAACACGACTTCCGGCGGAGCCTGCACCGGTTCCGGGGTTCCTCCTCACCGCATTGACAAGGTTGTCGGAGTCGCCAAAGCCTACACCACTCGCGTTGGAGCCGGGCCTTTCCCGACTCAAAATGACGAATTGGCGCAGCGCTTTCATGGAATGGGTCGGGAGTTCGGAGCAACCACAGGTCGGAAACGTCGGTGTGGGTGGCTTGATCTGGTTCTTCTCCGCTACGCCACCATGGTCAATGGTTTTGATGATCTTGCGATTACGATCATGGACGGACTCGACGAATTTGCCGAAATCCCCATCTGCACTCATTATGAGTTGAACGGGAAAAGACTGGATCTACCTCCGGCGTCCGCACTTGAGTTTGATTTGGTAAAACCTGTTTACGAAACTTTGCCGGGATGGCAGACCGACACAACCGGTATTCGGAAATACGAAGATTTGCCGGATAACGCCAAGGCTTATATTGACCGGATTGAGAAAGAAACCGGCGCAAATGTCAGTATGGTAGGAATCGGACCGGCCCGCGATCAGACGATCATGCGGTGACGGTCGGTTACCGGCTTTGAAAACTGAAAACCCAACTATGGCTGCGTTTGATCCCGAAAGTGAGATTCCGCGCCACATCGCCATCATTATGGATGGCAACGGTCGTTGGGCGAAAGAGCGCGACCTTCCCCGCCGGGAAGGTCATCGGGCGGGGGCGGAATCTGTAGAGGAGTGCCTGAAGTCCTGCGGCGATCTGGGGATCGAGTATTTGACTCTTTATGCATTCAGTTCTGAAAACTGGAAGCGTCCGGAACAGGAAGTAAATGCCCTGATGGGCTTGCTGGCTCATTTCCTGAAAGAAAAGACACCGACTCTGATAAAGGCAAATGTTCGCCTTCAGGTGATTGGCCAGATCGAAAAGCTTCCGGGTTCCAGCCGTCGGCAGTTGGAGAAATCCATTCGAAAGACTGCGGATAACGACGGTCTGACACTCGTCGTGGCCTTGAGTTACGGATCCCGGGAAGAGATTGTCGATGCGACCAGGGAGTTGATGAGAAAATCTGCTGAAGGGGAAATGTCAGCTGACAATCTGGATAACGAAACGTTTTCCAATCATCTTTACACAAGAGGAATGCCGGACCCTGACTTGCTAATCAGGACTTCGGGCGAGTTTCGCATTTCCAACTTCCTGCTTTGGCAAATCAGTTACGCGGAGATCTACATCACTGAGACATTCTGGCCTGACTTTCGGCGTGAGCATCTCGAAACAGCGATCGGTGAGTATCAGAAGCGTCATCGCAGATTCGGTGGATTGTGAAAGAAGAGGGATTGCGGTCCTTTTAATCATCCTTCACAGTTCCATAGATGGAATTGACCCGTTTCACCGACTACGGATTGCGAACCCTCATTTATCTGGGGCTTCGTGAAGATGGTGAATTGTCTTCGATTAAAGATATCGCGAGTGTTTACGGGATTTCAGAGAATCATCTTGTGAAGGTGGTTCATAAACTGGGAAAGCTGGAGTACATCAATACCTTTCGCGGGCGGGGAGGAGGTATCTCCCTGAAGAAGTCTCCGGGAGACATCCGTGTAGGGGATGTTGTGCGCCAGATGGAGGGTATGGGATTAGTCGAGTGCTTTCCCGAGCGGGGCGGGGTCTGTTGCATCGCCGGAATTTGTAATCTCCAGTCTGCTCTGGGAAAGGCAGCCAGCGCATTTCTTGCAGAGTTGGACACCGTGACGCTGGCGGACCTGGTCGACTCTAAGTTGAAGCTGAAAAAGCGACTTGGACTAGCCGAAGAAAAATAGGCCGATACATCGCTTTCGAATTTGTAAATTCGCGCCGTTGACAATAGGTGCATTCATTTTACATGTTAAATCGCCGGAAGATTCCGGATTAGACATCATGAAATTACTGAACCAAAAAATTACAATTCTCATCGCAGCTCTTTCTTTAACTGCTGTGCTTTCTCCGCCAAATGCGATTGCAGAAGATAAGAAAGCTGAGACCAAAAGCCTCTATGAACGTCTTGGCGGACAGGCTGCGATTGATGCCGCAGTGGATATCTTTTATGTCAAAGTGCTGGCTGATGATCGCGTGAATTATCTTTTCGAAGATATCAACATGAAGCGTCAGATTGCGAAGCAGAAGCAGTTTCTTGCCGCAGCTTTTGGCGGACCTGTTCCTTATGAAGGGCGCGACCTTCGCACGGCTCACAAATCACTCGATCTGACCGATAAACATTTCGGCGCCATTGCCGAGCACCTTCAGGCAAGTCTTACCGAACTGAAAGTCGATGAAAAAATCATCGGTGAAGTAATGGCCATTGCCGCATCGACCAAAGATGCCGTGTTGAATAGAGAGCCGAAGAAAGAGTAGTCAGCCGAAACGGTCATCCGGGAGCTAAGTTCCGCAAGGACCTTAGCTTTTCCGGATAAGTTTCACCCCAACTCTTCCAGCTCCACCCATTTCCTCTGCTCCCAGGAATCAATCCCGGCTTCAGCAAGCTGGACGCCTTTGGCACCTTCCATGAGATCGAAGGCGTAGGCTTCATCAAGCACAACGTGGCGGATAAACATTTCCCACTGGATCTTGAAAGCGTTCTCGTAGTTGGTCGCATCGGGGACTTCCTGCCATCCATCGTAGAAATCGATCGGCTGATCAATGTCAGGATTCCAGACTGGCTTGGGCGTGGTTCCCAGTGATTGTGCCCAGCATTTCCGAAGACCAACCGTCGCGGATCCTTTTGTCCCGTCGACATTCATGACAAAGAGATCGTCACGACGAACGCGGACGTCCCAGCTGCTGTTGAACTGACCTGTCTCTTATACACATCTCCGAGCCCACGAGACCGAGGCTGATCTC
>OJCB01000580.1_pt1 | contig 13474 bp, 13 predicted proteins | sample 1591501 | NCBI WGS metagenome assembly OJCB01 (sample SAMN05416813, study PRJEB24817) | seawater metagenome | isolation source: Sea water | place: Canada:Atlantic | collected 2013-07 | reverse complement strand
TCTTAGCAAAAAAATGACACTTTTTTCCTCCAAAAGCATTGCCCAAACATGCTCTTGCATACTAAAACTCTACGTAAACTCCGCCCTTGTATATAAGAAGTATCGTTCTCACACCAGCACCTGGTTCCCAGGTATCATAAGAAACCAAGTACTTTTGGTCTTCTACTCCAGGGAAAATTTGTAGTAATCTTCCACCTATGGAACTCACAATGTCAGTCGTTGGCCACAAACCAATATCGTAGTTTCCGAAATTGGCCATACTACCTGAACCTCCTGGATTGATGCTAGCATAATCAGCAGCAATAGCCACATAATCAGCACCAACCAAAGAATACTTAATCGTATTATCAGGCACCCAGGTTTTGCCATCATGTCCCAACTGAAGAGATGATTCTACCACGTCCTGGAACGGTTGCCAAGCAGCACCATCAAACTGGAATACAGCCATAAAGTCGACAAATTGGCGTGACCCACCACTAGGAACAAACGTATAGGTAAAAACAGCCGTTCTAATGGTCCCTTCCTCATCAAATAAATGGCGAAGGCCAAGCACTTTAGCTATTCGTTCTCTAGCAGCTGTTCTACTGTCGAAGTTAGGAAAACGTTGTCCCATAAAGGTATAGTCTTCAGCAGTTGGCACATAAGCATTATACCAGCGACCATCATAATAGGTCACCTTACTGGTTAAAGTGCCTTGATCTGCACAACCTCCACAGAACCATTCGTAGGTCAAAGTTACCACATCATTCTCCTCAGGAGTCGGATGTTTAAATTCTACCGCATTGAAGATATCTCCTTCACTACTAAGTGTACCAAAACTCTCTCCCAAATCCACGTAATCCTGCTCTGTCAAAGTAAATTCAAGTTCATTATTAATTCTAATTGGGTCATACAGGTCGTAGTGAACCAATGCAGAAGAACCTAAGCCCAACTGTGGGTAGTTTTCAGTTAGAATCGTCGGAATTAGTACTTTGGCCTCATCATCACTGTCAAAAGTACCAAACCCTTTATCTACTAAATCGTAATCATCATCAGTCAAGGTGAGATCCAAATCCGCCACAACTGTGGTCGGAATATCCAAGGCTGCAATCTCATCCTCTAAGTGATTACACGCTTGTATTGCAGCGACAGCAAGAAGAAATGAAAGTATCTTTATAATTTTCATGATTTTCATTTATTAGTTGATTTAGAATCTAATTTTAACCCCCAAATTCCAGTTTACCCCGTAGCCATAATAAACTCTCGAGGTAAAAGCGTCATGGCCAGTACCATCAAGCGCATCCATAACATACTTCTCATCAGTTAGGTTATAGACATTTCCATAAAGGGAAGCCTTCAACCCACTAACTTCAAAGTCATAGGCAATATTCAAATCCAAAGTTCCGAATGCAGGAATTTGCCATGGTTCTACTCCTCGTGATGATTCGTCGCTACGATCAGTTGGATCATAGTCCGCGAATAATCTGGCGTAGTAATTATAGTCCATGGAGATTCTTAGGTCAGGCATTAAGCGATAATCCAAGCCTAAGGCTAGGGTCGTTTGAGCAGCATCACCTACATGCAAACCAGCAATAAAGGCATCTACAGTACCTACCTGGACATTATCCTCAAAAATGCCAAGATCTTCAATGTCATTTTGCCAAGTCCAGTCCCCTAGAGACACCATACCTGTGATATTCAACAATGAACTTGCTTTCCAAATGGCATCAATTTCGATTCCTTGGTGTAGTGCATTAACACCTAAAATGTTAGCCACTAATTCTTCACCATTTGGGCCATTGAAGAAGTCTGTATAGGTTCTGTCTTTCCATTCCGTGCGGTAGAAGTTAATATTTGCAGTAAAGTCTTTCGCTCTGATACCATATCCAAATTCCACACTGAAGATTTTTTGATTAACAGCGTTGGCATTCGGTTCATCATTTGTGAAATTAGGAAAGACAGCATCAAAACCGGGAGCTCTTTCGAAGTAGCCAATATTGGTGAAAACATTATGGATACCAGTCAAGTTATAATTGGCTCCACCTTTTACACCATATCCAAAAAAGTTGAAAGTTCCAACTTTTTGAGTAGGATCAGAATCAAGGTAATTAAAGTAGTCAACTCTGTCGTAGCCTGTATTAGAAGCATTTAATGTGAAGAAAGCAGAAAGGTTCTCATCATCAGAATACTCTACTTGAAAGAAACCACCTGTCCAATTCACGATACCATCATTATGGTAGTCAATGATACTTCCCTCTGTGGCAGCATGTACAGGATTATTTACATCATCATCATCCAACCAATACTTAGCGCCCAATAAATCGGTAACTGTTCTATAATGCTCTCCTTTATAATATCGAAGATCAAGACCTGCTAAAATTGAAATATTACCTAGCTCCTTAGTAAAAGAAGATAGCATACCATACCAGGAATGGTCATTGCGAGATGCTCGAAGAATAGATTCAGCACCAAAATCACTAACGGCTTGGTTTTCTCTGACAATTCGATCCAAATCAACCACACCATCCACACGATAGTCAGCATTATTGAATTTGTTGTCTCCCAGTGTTCCACCACCACCACCAGTTCCATACGAAGCATAGAAAGCAGTCGACAGTCGAGTGCTTGTGTTGATCGTCCAGTAATGATTCAAACTCAACTGAGGTTTGTGGTAAAAATTATCCTCAATATTAACTACTTGTCCGTTTTTATAGCCCCAATCTGGGTTGAATCGAACCCCACGATCCGATTTTTCATAGTCCACCAACAAGCTTCGATCTTGGCGTTGACCATGTCTCTGCTGCGCTCCAATGGCAGTGAAAGTTAATTCATGATTGGCACTCAATCTTTTCGCAATATTGGCATAATAGGAATAAGAAAGGAAAGCTGTCCCATCGACATACCCATCTCCTTGCGTTTTAGCACCATTGATAGTAAACGCCCAGCCATCATCGGTCAGTCCTGATGATAGGCTAAAACCAACTTTTGAATAGGCATCATTTCCGGCACTAATAAATACATGTCCGCCTTCCTTGTAATCTGACGCCTTTGAGATAATATTAATCGTTCCACCAATTGAAGGTACAGCAACCTTAGCGGCACCCAAACCTCTTTGAACTTGCATCAAACTTGTAGCATCGGTCAAGCCTGCCCAGTTAGACCAAAAAATGCGACCATTTTCCATGTCATTAACGGGTACACCGTTGATTAAAACGGCGACATTTTCAGAAGAAAATCCTCGTACATTAATACGTCCATCACCAAATCCCCCTCCTGATTTTGTGGCATATACACCCGGAGTCGATTTCAAAATCTCCGGAAATTCTTGGCTACCAATTTTTGCCTCGATTTGTTTAGCCTTTAAGGTTGAAACGGCAACAGGCGTTCTCCGATCTACAGCAACAGAGGCAATTACCTCCACGGCATCTAATCCAATCGCAGAAAATTCTAGGCCGATATTTCCAATATTCGTTGTGCCAGAAGTAACGGTAAATGTTTCTTCTCTTTCAGCATAACCAGTATAAGCGATAATAAATTGGGTTGCTCCTGGTGCCAAACCGGTTAGAACGAACTTACCATCAAAGTCAGTAATCGTACCCGTTGTGGTTCCTTTAACAGAAATGGAGGCCCCTATGAGCCCGTCTCCTGTTTCGGAATCGACAATTGTGCCTGCAACGGTGCCCTGCGCAAACACCATAGCCGATATACCCAAACAGCATAGAAGAGTAAAAAGCTTTTTCATAAGTGGTGTAAAGTTTAATTATGTAATATGTCGGCAAAAATAAAGATAAGAATCTGGAAAACAGGTAGAAGGCTATTAATTTTCTGTAAACCCAAGACCTGAGCCGGTTTCACAAACAAATTGTTATTAAAGTCGGGACACGAATATTATATGCTAATGTTTTGATCTAGCATTCCTTCTCAAAACAATCGTATAAATTCGATGAATAGACTTACTTAAATTTTGTATCTCTTTTTCTTGTATAATGTAAAGAATTATCCAAAACGGAAGGTTTAAGCAGGTAATCGGCCTAAATTATTTCTTTTTCGGTAGGAAAATTTCGGCGATCATGCACCTTGCACTACCTCCGCCATACTTTTCTATGGTATCTAGGGGGCTATGTAAAATGGCTGTATGTTGGGTAATTTGTTCGGTCTGTTGCATATTCAATGAGTAATAAGCAGCAGAAGACATAACCAAGAAAGGTTCGCCCATTTTATTATTCACCTCCAACATATTACCCGCAAAGGCATTCATCTGCGCATAAGAAATAGCGACAATTTCTTTCCCCGTTTCCTTTAACCGTTGCACGATCGTTTCCCTTTCTGCAAGATCGTGGATGGCTTCCAAACAGATCACCGCTAGTTTTTCGCCTAAGGTCATCATCACATTAGTATGGTAAACTTCTAGGCCGCCCTCGTCGACAGCAGTGAATAATATCCCCTCAAAATTCATGGTGTCACAAAATGCTTCGAACAGCTCCGGATGCGTACGCAAGCTTCTACAGGCGTAGGCAATTTGATGCGTCCTATCTAGGATCATACTACCGGTACCCTCCAGGAACTTATCTTGTGCCTCATAGTCTTCAAAACGCACCAGTCGCTTAATCTCAAAATTTTCGCTGATTTGCGTAATTATTTCATCTTTGCGTTCCAATCTCCTATTGGGTGCATACATCGGATAAGTAAACACGACTCCATCTTCGTGGAAACTGATCCAGTTATTGGGAAAAACAGCATCCGTATTATAAGGCGTTTCGCTATCGGGTATGACCACGACATCAATGTCATGATTGCTAAGGTGTTGTACGAACTGATCAAATTCGACCTTGGCCTTTTCCGCTATTTCACGATCGCTAAGTTCTCCTTCATTCGTTTGAAAGGAATTATTGCTGGCAGTTTGCGGGTTGTAGCCAAAATTTGCGGGCCTAATCATCAAAATGCTGGAGGCCAGCTGTTTTGCTTGTGTCATAAATCTGGTTTGGTATAGGACAAATATTAATACAAGTCTACTATCTGGAAGACAGAAATAATAAGCTGGATTTTACTTATTATTGCAGTAGAGAATCTAGATACTAGGTAATAAAAAACCTAGGTTGAATGCGCTTACTACTCATCAAATTTGACATCTTTAGCCTCGGCTGGTTTGCATTCACTACTGCTCAACTTGTTAGCGGCAGCAATGTAAAAAAATACTGGGATTTTAAGGCCGAACTTGTTCAAAAATACTTGATGGACCTATTTTAGGAAACGAGCATCTGGAATTGCTTTCCTCAAGGTTTTGCCTCAGGAAAGGATGAAAACGGTTTCAAATAGATCCTGCGCTTGATTTAAAATAAAAAGCTATGTCTACAAAATTACTACCTGCGCTCATTGCATTGGTTCCCCTTCTATGTCTATCGGTCGTGCTGCAAGGCCAATATTTTAGCCATAAAATCAAACTGACTGATCCTTATCAAGTACATACCTTAAAGACAGTGCGAGGAGATCGATTTGTCGGGAATATCGTTTCCATTCAAAGCACTCAACTACAATTCAAGCTCAATAATGGGAATTTAGTAGATTTTTCATTTCAGGAAATCCTGTGGGTCATCACTTGGGGGGAAGACGAAAAATCCCTCTCCGCCAATTTGTCTAAGCTATTATCCAAAAACAACAAGGCCATTTTTGAAGAGCCCTTTCATATTGGTGCCGAAAACATCATCTATAGTTCTAGTGCTTTCAATTATAGCAGGGGTCATGGGGAAGTAAAAAGCTATGCCTTTCTGATCAACTATGTGGATGTAGGGGTAAGCGATGATTTTTCAATTGGAGGCGGTTTTGTATTGCCCAGTCTTGGTCTATTGCGTTTCAAAACCACACTTAGTGCGGATGAGAAGCTGCATTTTGGTCTCGGAGCTAATCTGATTGTCCCTATTTCCGATTTGGCCGATATAATAGGCGTAGGCCATCTTTATGCAGTGGGGTCAATTGGTTCCAGATCTAGGTTTTTCAATATCACAGCAGGCTTCTTCTTTCCCTTTGATGTATTCTCTGATCTCATCTTTGTGACTACGGTCGGAGGGGTCTACCAAATATCCAAGCAATGGCGGATGCATTTCGAATTATTCTATGAGGATGAAGGACCATCCGTTATTCCTGCCTATGGGGTGATTTGGCAAAAAGGTAAATTTAAATTAGAACTTGGCATGGCCGCCTTTCCTGGATTAGACCTAGACACCCCACTTTTGCCGATAATTGGATTAGGATTTATATTTTAGCGATTCACTGTATAATATAGGACTCATTTAAAGTATCACCATGTCGAAAAAGAACAAAAATAATCGAAGAGGTATCGTTTTTTCAACTGATCCCGATTTCAATTATCAATTTGAAGGAGAGGACGAAGCCAATGAAGCCCCAGCCGGTCAACAAAAGCTACGCGTGAGTTTAGATCGCAAAAAACGCAAAGGAAAAGAAGTAACCTTGGTTACTGGTTATATGGGGCCCGAGGATAATTTAAAGGATTTAGGCAAACTATTGAAAACGAAATGTGGTGTAGGTGGCAGTGTAAAGGATGGCGAAATTCTCTTGCAAGGGGATCATCGCGATAAAGTGGTACAAATACTCAAAGATAAGGGCTATAGCCAAACGAAACGATCAGGGGGTTAGGGGTGAATGGGGTGAAGAAGTGAATAGGTGAAGAGGTGCTAAGACTCACCTCTTCACCTATTCACTTCTTCACTTCTTCTCCTCTTCCACTACCTTCTCCTTCCAGGCTTTGACTAGCATCATTACACGGCTATAATTCAACATACCTTCTTTGATGCCCTGCGCTTTCAAATAGGCATCATAAGCTGCATACCTCACTTTCGGCATAATATCCGGATAAGCCCGCAAGTTATCATTAATAGCATCCAGATCTGCTTGCATTCCCTCCGGCAAATCGGCTCGAAATGCCTGATAAGCTTCTCTTTCATAGCGTAAGTAGCTCGTGGCTAAGGTGCGCCAATAGGCCAAGCGTCCCATGTAAGCAATAACAGGATCGTCGGAAGCAGCACAAGCTACATAGGCCAAGAAGTTACAGGTTCCTTCATCTCCAAAGCCATATGCATGTCCCATTTCATGCGTCATTACATAAGGCCATTGCAAGGGGTGCAGACCCGCATCTACCTGCCCTTGGCCTGTAAATGGGAAATATAAACCAGAAGAACTAAATCGCATAAAAATTCCTTTGGGATAAATCTTATGTGCTCTGGCATTAGACCAAGCGGGGAATCCATTTTCATGCAGCCAAGTTTTAAGGGATTGGCGTAATTTTTTTTCAAGCCCAGGCGGCAACTGTGAACGAGCTAGTGCAGCTGCCGTAGCGGACGGTATTTGAGCTCGAAGTGCTACCACTTCTTCCGTTTCTGCTTGTAATGCCGTCCAAATTTCTTCTTTATTGAGCGGTTGTGGATCAATACCCAGTTGATCTTCCATTGAAACCCGGCCATAGTTGAAGCCCCAAAGAAACATAAAGGCGAAAATGACAGCGCCAATGAATGCTGTGAAACCAATGCTGGCATGGAGTAAGCGCGTAGGCCAATGTGAAGAATGGCGACCTATCTGTTGCAGGCTTTTCCAAAGCCAGATTCCCAGCAAAATAATGAATACATAAATCAAGGGAAAAGGTAGCCATCCAAAAAAAATATCAAACAAGGCTCGGATAGGCAGAAAAACCCGACGGCTGTAATATTCTTCTATCCATAGGGGATGATAACTACCGATCCATTTGATCAATAAAGCAAGGCCACCCATGGCTATCCAAAATAGTTTTCTTTTGATCCGCATTAGTTGTCAACATAATTTGAAGGTGAATGTAACTATTTTAAGAAAAAGTCGTCTAAAGAATGTCTCTTGTTCGACAGCTTGATTGCAAGTTTATCTCTATATTTGCAACCATAATCAAGAAAAAGCTGTTCATTAAGGAGCAATTATTAAATAACCATTCAAAAACTACAGGTTATGGCATTTGAATTCACAGATAGTAATTTTGGCGACTCAGTTAAAGAGGGTGTTACAGTGGTAGACTTTTGGGCAGAATGGTGTGGGCCATGCCGCATGGTCGGACCAATCATTGAAGAACTGGCCAATGATTACGAAAATAAAGCCTTAGTTGGTAAGGTTAATGTCGATGACAATCCGGAAATTTCTATGAAATACGGAATCCGTAGCATTCCAACTATTCTATTCCTCAAAAATGGTGAGGTAGTAGACAAGCAAGTTGGCGTTACAACTAAGAGAAATCTTGCTGATAAGATTGATGCTGCAATTAAAACAGAGGCAGCCCTTTGATATAGCGAAAAAAATAAATAATTTAAACCCTTATTCCGAATTATCAGAATAAGGGTTTATTTGTTTACCCTAAACCAAAAAAAAAGGCATGAATTTATTGGACAGTCTTGAAGTAAGAGATTTGGGGAATTTGGAGTTGTTGGCCAAGCAAGTCGTAGAAGGCTTTATTATTGGCTTGCATAAAAGTCCATTTCATGGCTTCTCGGTGGAATTTGCTGAACATCGCTTGTATAATCAAGGAGAATCGACCCGGAATATTGACTGGAAGGTTTATGCCCGTACAGACAAGATGTTCACCAAGCGGTTTGAAGAGGAAACCAACCTTCGTTGTCAAATCGTATTAGATGCATCTTCTTCGATGTATTTTCCAGAGGGTAAAGACGAAGATCCTTCCTATATTAATAAGCTCCGTTTCTCTGCCCTGGCCAGTGCGGCTTTGATGAATTTATTGCAGAAACAGCGAGATGCTTTCGGCCTAAGTATTTTTGATGAGCAACTGCAGGAGCACACGCGTGCCAAGTCGAGTACGAAACATTATCGACTGCTCCTCACCTACTTGGACCGACTCATTAAGAATCCTGAGCACAATAAAACAACTGCGGCTGCCAAAGCGCTACACCAGATAGCCGACAGCGTCCACAAGCGCTCAATGGTTATCATTTTCAGTGATATGTTTGAACAATCGGAAGATACCGACAAATTATTTTCGGCGCTCCAACACCTCAAACACAACAAGCATGAAGTGATCCTATTTCATGTAGTCGATAAAGCAAAAGAAGTAGATTTTGACTTCCAGAATCGTCCCTATCTCTTCGTGGATATGGAAACAGGCGAGCGCGTTCGACTCCAGCCCAATCAAGTCAAAGAAACTTATCAGAAGCAAGTTGCGGCTTTCAATAATGAGCTCAAACTGAAATGTTTGCAATATCGGATCGATTTTGTAGAAGCAGACATCAATCGTGGCTTCCGCCAGATACTCCAGGCCTACCTAGTCAAGCGATCCAAAATGAGAACCTAGTCACTCACTATTTCTCAATGCTTTTCTCATATCTAGTGCAACAACCAACAAATTCTCATGATCAAACTAAAAGACTATTCTACTAAACCGCCCAAATCATTAAATAAAAAAGAGGCTCGTGCCCTTACTAAGGATTTAGCAGATCGCATAGGAGAACTGCATGATGTACTTATTGCAGAACGAAAATATTCCGTGCTAGTCATCTTACAAGGGATGGATGGAAGTGGCAAGGATGGCGGCGTTCGAAATGTATTCAAAGAATGTACCGCCAATGGACTTAGTGTTTATTCCTTTAAGAAGCCGACCGATGAAGAGTTTGCACATGATTTCCTATGGCGGGTACACAAACAGGTCCCGGCCAAAGGAGAACTCAAGATTTTTAACCGTTCGCATTACGAGGATGTCTTAATTCAAAGGGTACATGGATGGATTGATGAAGAGACCGTAGACAAGCGTTTTGACGCCATCAATGCCTTTGAGGCACTTTTAGCTGAGGATAATAATACGATTATATTCAAGTTCTATCTACATATTTCTCACGAACAGCAGGAGATCGAGCTGACGGAAAGAACAAACGAAAGTAATAAAAACTGGAAGCACAATCCCAATGACTGGACAGAGCGGGAACATTGGGATAAATATATGCGTTGTTATGAAGACGTGCTCAATAGAAGTACTATTCCTTGGACGATTGTTCCAGTTGATAGTCGTTGGTACCGGGATTATGTGATGGCCACGACTATCGTAGAAACATTGGAGAAATTAAACATGAAATACCCTCCTTTAAAAGAGGATTAAGCGATGGATAAAGTTAGAGTAGATAAATGGCTTTGGAGTGTCCGGATTTTTAAATCGCGGACCCTTGCTACAGATGCCTGTAAATCAGGAAAGGTCAAGATAGATGGACATTCTTTGAAGCCTTCTTATTTGGTACAGCGGGGTGAGTTGTTGGAAGTAAAAAAAAATGGCTTTGATTTACAGTTCAAGGTCATTGATTTGATCCAAAAAAGAGTTTCAGCCCCCCTAGCCCAAGTGTGTTATGAAGATCTGACTTCCGCAGAAGAAATGAATAAATACCAAAGTTGGTTTGTCGGTAAGGGAGCAACGGAAAGGCGGGAAAAAGGAGCGGGCCGACCTACTAAGAAGGAAAGGCGCTTGATTGATGGATTCAAGTCGGAATCATCTATCCCTGATCAAGACTCCGAGTAACTAAGAACCTGTCTAGCGCCAGCTAGACTCGGACGAAGCCAAGTGGAAATGAGTAAACGCTCTATCAGCTATTCAAAAAAAAAGCGGCTAGCAATATTTACATTGCTAGCCGCTTTTTATCATTTAACTAAGCCTAGGGCTTATTTATTCTTAAAGTACGAAGTATCATTCTTACCGCCAGCTTGTACTTTATCCAAACGATCCTTGAATTCACCAGAGGTGGCCAAGTCGTCTTTTCTAGCGAAAATTTCCTTCAAGGCGATCAATGTATTCGCATCATTTGGGTTCAAAGATTCTGCTTTTTCAAAGAAAGGCAGAGCCTCATCAAATTCAGCAAATACCTTGGTCTTCATGGCCTCATACTTCTTCATACCATCTTTAGAATAATCCCCTTCTAAGGTGATCAACTGTTTAGTCATGGCAGCAGCCTTATTGTAGTAAAGTGCACCAATACTATAAATAGCATCGAAGTATTTAGGATCTTTTGCCAATGCTTGGTTGTAGCGCTCCAATGCTTTATCGAAGTACTCTTGCGCTTTAGCTTCATCACCTTCCTCTGATGACTTTTGGTACAGATTGTCGAAGACATTTCCTAAAGTTGCATATAGAGACATGTTATCAGGCTCTTGCTTGATTGCTTGCTCTAGTTTAGTAATCAACACATCCAGTTTGTTCATCTTCAGGAAATGGTTGATTTCTGCAAAAAGTAGAGAAATATCATCTGGATACTTCTGGCGACCAGCGTCAAGGTATTGGTAGGCATCCTCTACAGAACTTGCTTCAGACTCAAGCTTATACAAGGCTTCATAAATGGCCGGCTTATCATATTTTTCATCATACAATTCGCGGAACATTTTAGTTGCCATTTTCGTCTTGTTGGCATTCAATGCAGCCAAGCCAGTGATATACTTTTGCTCACTCAATTGACCTTCCGTACCTTCTAAGGCACTAGTCCCACCATTATCTTTCAATATTTGATGGGCAATCAGCACACCATTGAAGTTTTCGTATGCATCTTCATACTTTTGATCATCGTATGCGTAGATACCCATATTTGAAAGTGTCCCTTGGGACATTTCCAAACCTTTTAAGGCATCTTTCTTTTCATACTTCTTCTCGGCCATTCCAAATGCTTTCTCAAAAGCTTTGAAAGAATTATAGGCTGGTCGATCTACTGCTGGTAATTCGGATGGATCTCCTACACCAAGCGTTTTAATATTAGTAAGCTGCGTGGCAATGACGCCATAAATTTCCCCTTTCTTCAACCAAGTTTTGATTTCGCCAGCTGTTTCAGCATCGGCTTCAGCTGTAGCAATATAATCAGCTGCTTCTTGTAATTTAGCTTTATTGCTTTGATCAAGGTTAAAAGCCGCAATTGCTTGAGATGCTTTCTTTAAGGCTTTTTTGCCGTCCTGTGCTTGAAGACTACCAAAAATAAGTAGAAAGGATAGACAGGATAATAAGATCTTTTTCATCATATTCAGATTTGATGTTTTGTATATAATAACCACTCTTTTGACGAACAAATGTACGGCGAAGGTACTTATTTAGTGTTAAATAATTGAGGTAGTCTGTTAAAAACTGTTAATCCTCAGGCTCACTTTGTTCCCCATTCCCCTCATCTGTTATACCATTCTCATCAGATGCTATACCATTCTCATCGTTTTCAATTAGTTCGTCCTCGTCAGATGCTGGCACAATGGTCACATCTGCAATATCATCGTCATCATCCAAACGAATCACTCGTACACCTTGGGTCGCTCGTCCCATGATCCGGATATCTTTGACGGGCATACGAATCATTATACCAGATAGATTGGTAATCATGATGTCTTCTTCCTCCCGAACGGCCTTGATAGCTACAACATGTCCCGTTTTTTTGGTCACGTTCATGGTCTTGACCCCTTTGCCACCGCGATTAGTCAGTCGGTAATCATCAAATTCGGATCTTTTCCCGTTTCCTTTTTCAGAAATAACCATGATCGTCACTTCTTTGTCTTCCGCATCGATACAAACCATACCGACTACCTGATCCACTCCGCCCTGATCTAATCTGATTCCTCTTACCCCGGCAGCACTTCTTCCCATGGCCCGTACAGCAGATTCGTTGAAGCGAATTGCATTACCACTTTTAGAAGCGATAAATACTTCATTACTACCATTGGTCAAGCGAGCCTCCAATAACTGATCGCCTTCATTAATCGTAAGGGCATTAATTCCTCCTGCTCTAGGGCGAGAGAAAGCCTCAACTAATGTTTTCTTGATCACTCCTTTGCGCGTACAGAACATGATATAGTTCTGATTGAGGAAATCCTGGTCTTTTAGGTCCTTAACAATGATGTAGGCTCTTACCTTATCATTACTTGGGATCGCCAAGATATTTTGAATTACTCGTCCGCTTGAATTCTTCCCAGCCTCTGGTATTTCATAGATCCGTAACCAATGGCATTTACCCTGTTCGGTAAACAGCATTAGATAATTATGATTGGTAGCAGAGAACATGTGCTCCACAAAATCTTTATCTCGAGTCTTGCTACCCCTCGAACCTCTTCCACCTCTACTTTGGGTACGATACTCCACAGACGGCGTTCGCTTGATATATCCAAGATGGGAAATCGTTATGATTACTTCCTCATCCTTTATCAGATCTTCCATACTGATATCTCCCCCTGCGAAGTTAATATCAGTACGTCTTTCATCACCGTATTTTTCACGAATGACGGCTAGTTCTTCTTTAATAATTTCCTGTTGAAGCTCTTCGCTTTCCAGGATCGCCTTGAGATGCTTGATGCGCTCCTGAATTTCATCGTATTCCTCCTGCACCTTGTCACGCTCCAGGCCTGTTAATTTCTGAAGACGCATATCCAAAATGGCTCTAGCTTGGGCTTCTGACAAGGCATTGCCTCTGTCTCTTATACACATCTGACGCTGCCGACGAAGAGGATAGTGTAG
>OJCB01000579.1_pt1 | contig 13480 bp, 9 predicted proteins | sample 1591501 | NCBI WGS metagenome assembly OJCB01 (sample SAMN05416813, study PRJEB24817) | seawater metagenome | isolation source: Sea water | place: Canada:Atlantic | collected 2013-07 | reverse complement strand
TCTACACTATCCTCTTCGTCGGCAGCGTCAGATGTGTATAAGAGACAGATGTTGGCCATGGCTTTGCGATCACGAGAAAAGACGATCATCCAGCGCGGGACTGGAGCTGGTATCCGAGACTGATCGACGGGAAGATGAAATTTGGAAAGTCGACCACAGCGTTTCAGCCTTTAGAGGATCAGCTCTCCATTTTCTATGGGCTTGATCACCCGCAAGTTGTTACGGGAAACGGGCATTCATCGGCTGATTCGTTTTTGACGGGCAGCAATCCTCAGGGAGCAGTTGTCAGTCCGTCACTGGATCAAATCGCAGCATTGGCTCATGGAAAAAAGACGCGATTCCCGAGCCTGGTTTTGGGCAATGAAGGAGGGCTCGGAATTCGCGGAGGTTCGCGAACGCTGTCCTACAACCGTTCCGGCCGGGCGATTCCTTCGATCAATAATCTTCCCAAAATCTACAACCAGCTTTTCAATTCCGATCCGGCGATCATCCAGTCGGAGAAAGCGCTCTATGAACGGAACGGCGATCTCGTTGATCGTGTGATGGGTTCGGCCAAAGATCTGAAGCGGCGAGTCAGCGCGACCGACAATGAGAAAATCGAGTCCTACCTCGAGTCCGTCCGGGATGTTGAGAAGAATATCGAGCGGATGAAAGCGTGGTCAGATACGCCGAAGCCGCACGTCGACACTAAGGATCTGGCGTTGCAAGCAACAGTCACCGAGCCGGCGCTTTTTATCGAGACCATGTATAATCTGATTTACCTGGCGTTCAAAACCGACTCGACCCGTTACGCCACCTACATGCTCCAGAGCATGGGCGGCGGGGAATGGGATGATATGCCGAAGAATGCGCTGGGCCTTGGTGCGAATCACCACCGCCTCGCTCACAATGCTGCCGGGACAGGGGCAAAAGCAATGGAGCAACTCGGAACGTTTGATAAATTTCAGGCCGATCTGCTCGCGAAATTTCTGACGCGAATGTCCGAGTCTCCCGAAGGTGAAGGCTCAATGCTAGACAACACGATCGTCTTTTTTGGAAGCAGCAACAGCAAGACGCACGTGAATCGCCAGTATCCGCTCATAGTCGCCGGCGGAAAGAACCTCGGAATTGCGCAGGGACAATTTCACGAAATGGCAAATTCCGGAACGCCACTCTCCAATCTGTTCCTGACGTTTTTGCAGCAGCTCGACGTTCCTTCGGAGCGGTTTTCCGACAGCTCCGGGATTGTGAAAGAAATTCTCGCATGAGTGATCTTCGTCTAGCTTTTGCGACCGTTTTGCTGGTTGTTTTCTCCCATCCTGCGTTCTCTCAGGAACGTAAAATCGCAGAGCCTATCTATCGGGTTCCCTTGAGCGAGGCCGGGCAATCCGGAGTCTGCGTTCAGGGTGATCGACTTTTTCTGACGGTTCACAAAAAGCTCGAAGGGAAACCTAAGGGCGGATTCTACTTCAACGGAAATATCGTGGGGCAGTGCTTCGAGAAGGCAACGGGAAAACTACTGTGGGAAGTGGAACTGCCGGGAACTTATGACGGAAGGGTATTAGAATCCTGGCACGATTCCACAAGTCTGTCGCCGGTTGCCAATGAGGAGTTTGTCGTCTTTCACAATCTCAATGGCATGTTGGCCTGTTATTCAATTGAGGGGAAATTTATTTGGAATCGGATGTGGCAAGCACCGGATCCAGACATCAAAAATTGCCGAATGTTTCTCCACGGCCAAAATCTGATAACGGCGTTGCCTTCTAATAAAATTGCAGTGCCCGCGAGTAAAAAACATCCCGATCTTCCATTCTACAAACCTCACTCGATTCATCTGAAGACCGGAAGAGACAACTGGGTATCGACGGTTTTGATCACCCACGCGACACAATATTCCCTGGACGAATGGAAAGGCGAACCCGTGATGGTGGCTTCGATGATCGACTTGTCGCATTGGAAGTTCGGGCAGGGTAGAAAGGGCTTTCTTATTTCGTTGAAAAATGGGGAACCGGTTCTCGAATTCGATCTTCCCCCTGCGATTCCTCATCAGAAGAATCAGCTGTGCCGTGGAAAGTTCGTCGTCACGTCCTCAGCCGGACGAAAGACCGCCTTTCAATTGGTTGATCCGGAATCCTCGAAAGTGACTACTGAATTCTCGTTTGAAAAACCGGATCACTATTTTGGGTGGGATGGGAGCAAATATGCCGAGACAGCATTCGAACCCGAATATGCCGATCGAACGCTCCGCGGGAAAGGCCAGCCAACCCCATCGACCGTTCATGTCGTCGGCGACCGGATTTACTTTTGGAGGTACGACAGCGGAGACATCGGCTGTATCGACACTACGACCGGGGAATCGGTATTGGTCGAAGCACCGATTCAACTATTGGCGGAGAAAACGGTCTGGAACAAATCCGATTTTCAATTCACCCAAGGCATTTTCAATAGCGCGGGCAACAATGTGAACAATCGTGTCGGATCGGTTCGTGGCATTCAGCGCGGAGGTTTCGGCCACACCAATCCAGCTTGGCCAATCGTCGACGGCGACAAGCTGTATTGGCAGGGCGCTGCCGGAGTTTTGTATATCATTGATCATACCATGCCGTTTTCTCCCGAAGCATTGTCATGGAGATCGGTCGATCCTCTTGGGCAATCCTGGACCCTTGGTGAACCTGGGATAGATTCTACGCACCTCTACATTCGGTCCCAAAAGGATTTGGTGAAAATCTTGAAATAGTGAGAGGCGATGAAGCAGAATCACTATGCTCTCCCTTTCACCAAATGGCAAAATGGAAGGGCAGATCAAAGTGATCTTCAAAATCATTGGCAACAAACATGGCCCGGGCCTCTGGAGGACGTTCTGCCCAGGGAACGAGATTCGCTGAAAAACTCTGCCCGGTCTTTAGGTCCTGAAACTTCTCTCGAACGGATCGCTTCTCGACGGCCATGATGGCAATGAGGGCCTTCTCCCCCTCCTGATTTTGGCAGAGACAAACCGCTGCGCCATTCGGATAAGGAACAGTGTCAGGATGGGGAAGTTTTGAAATCTCGACAATTTCCCAACTCGACTCAGTGGCCCGCGTGCAATGAGAAAGCATCACCGCCATCAGCGGAAGGGCCATCGCCAATTTACCGATATTCTGTAGTGTTTGATTCGCCACGAGATGGTAGCCTACAGGATGAATTCGTTCCCTGCAGCGTGGATTTTAGCGGCCTCAATCGGGATATTCCTCACTTCGCCAGTCCTGTCCCAAGAGACCGAAGGCGCCAAGCTCGGAGTTTGGAACGAAGAAGTCGAGTCACTCTGGTGGCAGGAAAATACCGAACCGCAACAATGGTTCGACCTCGTCGATGGAATGAGTATCACCCTGCGGGAGGCTCACACCAGGCACGGTCTGGGGAAGATGATCAAGAACCCACACTGGCTGGGGTGGATGCTGCACACGCGCTGGCTTTCACTCTTCCCCAAGGACTGGGAAAAGCGCCCTGTATTCCAGCAACAAGAAGGTCGGGATATATTCGTAAAATTGGGACGAACCCCGAAGCTGCGTGACGCATTTCTCGCGGCTCTTGTGCCGGATGACGACGAGCCCGAAGCCATTTCGATTCTTGTAGAAATCGCGAAGGCACATCCCAAAAAAATCATGGAATATGGCAATCTCGCCATCGCCTATGCGATCGTCTTTGATCAGCCAATCCCGGATCAGTGGCCGCATCCCTTCGTTGAAAGCAGGAAGCTGCCGATAGGCAATTCGAATCCAGCGGAACGATTCGCTTTTTATGTCGCCGCGCAGGAAGCAAAAGCTCTTGTGCACGATCTGAGAAGGATCGGAGTGCAAGACCTCACATTTCTCGTCGACTCCCCTCTCGAACATCGCGAATTTGAATACGCTCAGCAGATGAGTATCAGCACCCCTTCCCGCCTCGCCCAACTCTACCCGCAGGTGCCCTATGACATGTCCAGAATTACCAAGAAGACCTACATCTGGCCTCACGCTACTTATCGATTGATCGACATCGGAACAAAAGGCGGAATTTGCATGGACCAGGCTTTCTTTGTAGCACAAACTGGAAAGGCGAAGGGAATCCCAACTCTTTTATTTACCGGTCAGGGATTGTCGGGTGACCATGGTTGGGTCGGATTTTTGGGGAATGGAGGACGCTGGGAAATGGATGTCGCCAAGTCAGGAAGTCAAGATTACCCCATCGGTCAGGCCTTTGACCCGCAAACCTGGAAAAGGATCACCGACTCCGAACTGCAGGCCCTCCAAAAAGGAACCGATTTCGATGGCACTTTTGGCATCGGCCAGAAACTTATGCAATGGGCGGCCCTGAACGAAAAAGGAAAGCTGTATCACGAAACGGTGAAAGCAGCTCGCATTTCGATGGGCGCAGACCCCCGACCCTGGCAGTTGGAGGCGGACTGGTTGGAAGAATCGGGAGCCGATCCTGAGACTCGTCTGGGCTTCTGGGAAAGCTGGGCCCGGAACTACTCGCGGAACCCGGACATGGAGGTCAAAGGTCAGATGAGAGTCATCGCCATTCTCGAAGAGCTGGGCAAGGAGTCCGAAGCCGAACGCCTCCGTGCTTCCGTGATGAGTGGAAACCGCTCAAAACGCTTTGACCTCGGTATCGCCATCGCCGCCGACCCGGTCTTTCGAAAGCTGCGCCTCCGCGATTTCGAGGGCGCTGAAGAGGCCTTCGAAAATGGGATGCGAAGGTTTCGCACCAAAGCAGGCGGCCATTTGTTTTACAACCTTATCCAGCCCTACACCCTGACATGCCTCCAGGAAGAACAGAACGAGCTCGCAAAGGACGCGATCAAACATCTCGACCGGAGTTTCCAGGCCGCATCCGGCACCATGCTGGCTCAGGACATGGCGGCACTGATCGAGAGAGTGGAAAGAGAATAGACAGTATTCCCCGAATAGCTCTCAACCCAAATCGACTCTTTTTAAATATTAGCTAATCCGCAACGGAATCTTTCACTTTTCAGGGTTCAAACCTCGATGAATTTTCACTCCACTTATTGCTCCAGACAGTTTATCCTGAAGGGATGAGGGCACACGCAGTAGTCTTGATCATCCTGAGCACAGCGCTCTTCTCTTTCGGGTTATGTCAGGATGAAAGTGATACGTGGGAGGCTAAAGAAGCAGAAATCAAGAAGGTGCTTCGATCCTCTAAGGCATCGCTCGAAGAGAAACAGGAAGCGCTGAGTCTGGCATCTGAATTCGATGGTGAAGATGCGGCTCGTTACCTCGTTCAGTTGATCGGAACAAAGTCATTTTCTCCGACTCTCAAAAAGAAGGCGACCGAAATTCTATCTGCATTCACCAGCAGGGATGCTCTGGACCTCATCAAGGAACAAGTGAACTCTCCGGAGAAATTGAACAGACATTTGCTTGCAGCCTTTCTGGCTCGAAGAGATCCCGACAGTCGCGTTTTCCTTCTGAACCTCGTCAACGATGAGAAGTCCCCTCGAATTCGAGCCCTTGCCGTCGAGGGCATATCCCAACTTGGAGCGGAAGGGAATTCAGCTGGATACCTGGAGGCCCTCAGGCAGTGGGTCCGGGACAAGGACGAGTTTCACGGGATTCGACGTTCCGCTGCCAATGCTCTGGCAGGGATTCCGGAGCGAAACAACATTCCGGTATTTATCGAGATGCTGGGTGATCCACTCCTTGGTGAACAGTCTCGCGATGCCCTTTTGCGAATGACAGGCCTCGACCACTGGACTGACAAAGAAGGCTGGAAGGACTGGTGGGAAAATGATTCACACGGATTCGAGCCGACCATTCTTTCTGATGAGGCATTCTTAGCGAAGCGAAAAGCGATGATTGAAGAATATGGAAATGGCATAGGCTTTGGCGGGGAGTTTTATGGTCGCAAACTTGAGGGCAGAAAGATTGTTTTCATTTTGGATGCCAGTGGAAGCATGATCCTGAATGATCGGATGACTCGTCTCAAAAGTGAAATGGAAGCCATCATCGAGAACATGACCGATGACTACCATTTCGGGATCGTCTGTTTCCCTCATATGAGAGTTCCCGGCAGGGATTACGCACAGGCCAAGGAGCGACATCGGGAAAGAAGCATGGAGCTTGTGAGCAAGATGGCCGCAGTCGGTGATACACCAATGGTGGCCGCTCTGGAATACACCTTTAAAAAAGTGGTTCCCCGAAACAAAGTGGATACCATCTATTTACTGAGTGACGGGGTGCCCTCGGATCTTGGAAACGAGAGCCTCCCGGACCTCGTGTTGGGATTGAATGAAGAATTCGGAGTGCGGTTTCATACCGTCTATATCTCCGATGATGGAGATCCCCCGGAGGTCCCCCTCCCCCCTGAACTTCTGGAACGAATCGACTCCGCTAAAGAAGCAATGCGAATCGTGGCCGAAGAGAGCGGTGGCACTTTCTGGACCGTTCCATGATTCAGAACACGCGCTAAGAATGGATGCTTCACCAAAAAAACAGTGAGGAAGGGTTCGTCCGTGCGCGGTCAGGTGACGACCCGGGCTATTTGGTGTTTTATCCCTGTCTCTTATTTTCAATGATCTCTTTCAACGCGTCGATCAGGCAGTTGTAGTTCTCTTGTTAGAATAACTCGAATTCGATGTTGAATGCGAAGGCGGGCCAGTCTTATCTTCCAGTTCCATGAAACACATCGCTCTTTCTTTTCTCACGATAGGTTTCGTATCCGCGGCAGACACCGTTGAATTTAATCGGGATATTCGTCCGGTTTTATCGGATCGGTGTTTTCACTGCCATGGCCCGGATGAGCACGACCGAAAGGCAAAACTCCGTCTGGATCAGACCGGCGGAGAAGACGGTGCCTATCGCGTTCACAAGGGAGTTGCGGGTATTGTTCCCGGATCACTCGACGAAAGCGAATTGTGGTATCGCATTATCACTGACGACGACGACGATGTGATGCCGCCTTCGAAGTCTCATAAAAAGGCTCTGACAAAACGAGAAAAGGAACTCTTCAAAAAGTGGATTGAGGAAGGTGCAAAATATCAGGACTTCTGGGCGTTTGTTCCGCCGAAGAAACCAGCAAATCCGACTCTTAAAAATCAGAAGTGGAGTCAAAAGCCGATCGATTCGTTTGTAATGCGAAAACTGGAGGTCGAGGGCCTTGAGCCGAAAGAGCAAGCCGATCGCCGAACCTTGATTCGCAGATTGTCATTTGACCTCACTGGACTTCCTCCAACGCGGGAAGAGATCGCCGCTTTCCTCGCGGATGAACATACCGATGCGTGGAAGCGCGTGGTTGATCAGTATCTGGCCCGCCCTCAGTTCGGAGAGCACATGGCAAAATACTGGCTGGATCTGGTTCGCTTCGCAGACACCAACGGAATTCATCATGATCATTTTCGCGATCTGTCCCCCTACCGCGACTGGGTAATCCGGGCGTTCAACGAGAACCTTTCTTATGATCAATTTGTAATCTTCCAACTGGCCGGTGACCTTTTCCCCAAACCGAGCAATGACCAACTGGTCGCGTCTGGATTCCACAGGCTTCATCTGATTATTGATCGCGGGACGATGCTTCCAGAAGAAAGCTTTTCACGGAACGTGATTGATCGCGTGGAATCAGTGGGTACAGCTTTCATGGGGCTCACAGTGCAATGCGCGGTCTGTCACGATCACAAGTATGATCCGATTACGGCTAAGGATTTTTATCAGCTCTCGGCATTTTTCAATAATATCGATGCCACTCCTGAAACGGGTGGGCGCTCTGGGAACGATTTCAAGAGAGGATTGCAGCAGCCATATATTGAGATGGCCACACCCGTACAGGAAAAGAAGCGGGCTGAAATCGTAAAAGCAGAATCAGCGGCCAAGGCTGAGGCGGAAAAGTTAAAGAAACAGGTCGCCAGTGCAAAGGATGGCGAGAAACCTGCTCTCCAGAAAATGCAGAAAGCAGCGGAAGGAAACCTGAAGAAAATCCAGTCGGAGAAGACCGATTTGGAAATGACTATTCCGGCCGCGATGGTCATGAAAGAGCGTAGTGAAGTTCGGCCTGCGAATATTATGATTCGCGGGGCTTACGATGATCCGGGAGAAGAAGTCGGTCGTGGCACACCGGGATTTCTGCCTCCAATGAAAGCTGCCAATCCCGAAGCCAAAACCCGAATGGATTTGGCGAAGTGGTTCGTCGCACCGGAGAACCCACTAACGGCTCGCGTAGCCGTCAATCGCTTCTGGCAACAGCTGTTCGGAGTCGGCATTGTGAAAACTTCGGAAGACCTCGGAGCTCAGGGGGAATGGCCCAGCCACCCCGATTTATTGGACTATCTCGCGTCGACTTTTGTAGAGAGCAATTGGGATATGAAAGCGCTGTTTCGTGAAATGCTATTGTCGGAAACCTATCAGCAATCGTCCGTCGCGACTTCCGAAGAATTTAAGGCAGACCCTGAAAACCGGATGCTCTCGAGAGGTTCTCGATACCGTCTCGATTCGGAAGCGGTGCGGGATCAGATCCTGGCGACAAGCGGACTGCTGAAAAAGGAGATGTTCGGGAAGAGCGTCAAAACTCCACAACCCGAAGGTCTGTGGAAGGCGGTTGCTTTGCCCAGCTCATACCCCAATCAATTCACACCCGACACAGGAGACAAAACTCTTCGGCGAAGCCTTTATACATTTTGGAAACGAGGGCTTCCCCCGCCGCAGATGACGATTTTGAATGCACCGAATCGTGAGTCTTGTATCGCTCGCCGAGAGCGAACCAACACACCCTTGCAGGCCCTCCTTTTGTTAAACGAGACCGAATACATGAAAGCCGCCCGGCATTTTGCGGAGCAGGTATTGCAGGAAAAACCGGGGAATCGCATGGAGTTCGCATATGAAACAATCACTTCACAGCTTCCTGACGAAAAAGAGTCGGCCGCTTTGAATGCGCTGCTCTCTGATCTGGAAGCCAGTTATCTAAAAAAACCGGAACTCGCTACGGCTCTCACCGAAGGCAAGGGAAAGGCCGAGCTCGCCGCCTGGACGATGGTCATCAATACGATCTACAACCTCGATATCACCAAAACCCGACAGTAATGAAAATGACATCTGTAGAAAATTTGATGATGCATCAGGGGCGTCGCCAGTTTCTGAAAACTTCAGGGACAGGAATTGGTCTCACTGCTCTCGGTTCGCTTTTACCCCAAAACCTGCAAGCGCAGGTCAATAAGGCGCCCAAAGCCAAACACGTGATCTTCCTTTTCATGGCGGGTGCCCCCAGCCAGATCGATCTTTTCGATTACAAGCCGGATTTGCGGAAACAGTTTCGCAAACCTCTACCTGAGAGCATCAGTCAGGGACAACGAGTGACTGCGATGACGCGCGGCAAGGAGCAGTTGGTTGCGCCTTCGATGTTCAAATTTCATCAAGCTGGTAAGAACGGAATTTGGATGAGCGATCTCCTGCCTCATCTCTCGAAAGTGGCGGATGACCTTTGTATCATTAAGTCGCTCAACACCGACGCGATCAATCACGATCCGGCCAAGAATTTCGTCTGCACCGGATCCGAAATCCCGGGACGTCCCAGCATGGGGGCGTGGCTCAGTTATGGCCTTGGAGCCATTAATAGAAATCTCCCCGAGTTTGTGGTTCTGCCTTCTGCTTATTGGACCGGCGGAACCCGCAATGTTCAGGGTCTCTATAGCCGACTCTGGGGCAGCGGACCGCTTCCCTCGAAGCATCAGGGGGTGCCATTTCAAACCACTGGCGATCCGGTGCTTTTTCTCTCAAACCCGAAGGGCGTTGATGGAGATGTTCGGCGTCGCATGCTGGATGCGACACGTAACCTTAATCAGAAGCACCTTGCTGAAATCGGCGACAATGAGATCGCGACGACAATTGCACAGCAGGAAATGGCGTTCCGAATGCAGTCCTCTGTTCCTGAGCTGACCGATCTCTCTCAGGAATCCAAGAGCGTGATGGAATCCTACGGACCCGAAGTGGAGAAAAACGGTTCCTTTGCCCGCAACTGTCTTCAAGCCCGCCGTATGGTTGAGCGTGGAGTCCGCTTCGTGCAGCTTTTTCACAGGGGCTGGGATCACCACACGATTTTACCCAAACAGTTACCCGGTCAGGTGTTTGACGTTGATCAGCCTGCCGCAGCTTTGATCAAGGATCTCAAACAACGAGGCCTGCTCGACGATACCTTGATCGTTTTTGCAGGAGAATTTGGCAGAACAGTATACGGCCAGGGGACCCTAACCGAAACCAACTACGGCCGTGACCATCACCCGCGTTGTTTTTCGGGATGGCTTGCCGGAGGCGGAATTAAAGGCGGGATTACCTATGGCGAGACGGATGATTTCAGTTACAACATTGCTAAAGACCCGGTTCCTATCCGGGACCTCCATGCCACCATGCTTCATCAACTAGGAATCGATCACGACAAACTGAGCTTTCCTTTCCAGGGCCTTGACCAAAAGCTGACCGGCGTAGAAACCGCCCGGGTGATTAAAGATATTTTGGCGTGAGCATTCTATGGGCCGGACTTGAAGAGGAGGGAAAGAGTTAACTCCTTGTTTCGTTTGTATATCCATTTTTACGGAACTTTTACAGTAGATTCACTGTCGTTTGACACAAGCTCCCCCGAACTGTTCCATTGTCCGAGAAGATGAAGATTTCCATTTGCTCCGTAATCCCTCCAATACCTTCTACTGCAGCCCTTCAAAATTCAGAATTGGAAAGACAACTTCCTGACAGTAAACAAATTTCGGTCGGTCACGCGATGGAGATTCAGCGAATCCTTTCAATTGTTTTGCTCCTGATCTTCGGCGCTACGGCGGCGACCGGAGCGGATCTGACGCTCGTCGCGAACGGAGAAGTGAAGTCGCTGATCGTACTCGCCGATAAACCCTCGGCGGCGGCGAGAGTGGGTGCCGTGATGATGGCAGCCCAGATCGAGCGGATTTCGGGCGCGAAGCCCCCCATCCTTCCTGAACGCTACCTGACAAATGTAAAACTTGTCGACGGGGAGATCCAGGCAACGGTGCGGGACCTTACGCCGGAGGTTTTTATCCTGATCGGCGAAAGCGGGTTGACGAAAATGCTTGGAGTTCAAACGGAAGGCCTCGGTGCGGGTGGTATTCTTTTGCGCACCTTTCCCAACGCGCTCGTGCTGCTCGGGACGGATGATGAAACACCTTCGGATCCGAACGGGACGCGCTACGCGGTGACGACATTCCTGGAGGAGGTGCTCGGGTTCCGCTTTCTCTGGCCCGGGGAATTGGGCCTGGTTGCGCCACCGCGCAAAACCGTGAAGGTTCCCGCGCTCGACAAGGAGTTCACCCCGATCATCGGTCAGCGCTATATCCGCAGCGCGCATTACGATGAACGCCTTCGGATCGGGCTCGAGTTTCTCGGCCTGAGCAAGGAGGACAGCGATAAGGTCGAAGAGGTGATCAGGGGTGGCGGCGCTGAGTTACTGACCTGGTTCGGGTGGCAGCGGCTCGGCGGTAACATAGGGCTCGTCTCCGGGCATGCCTACAATTACACATGGGAGAAGTATCATATCGAACACCCGGATTGGTTTGCGCTGCAATCCAACGGCTCGCGCGATCTCACGGACTTGTCGCCGAATCGCACACGCCTTTGCAAATCCAATATCGACCTCATCGATGCCATCGCGGCCGACAAGATCGCGGAGTTGGATAAGGGAGGTAAGAAGAGCGTTTCACTTGCACCCAGTGATGGTGGCTACGCGACTTTTTGCATGTGTCCGGAATGCAAGAAACTCGACCCGGCGGAGGGACGTGCGATCAAGTTGCGGGACTATGCCTCCCAGGAAAGGGGCTACATCCTCTTCGACTACGTCTCGCTCACCGACCGTATGGTCTGGTTCTGGAACCAGCTTGCGACACGCATCACCAAAAAGCATCCCGATGCTCGGCTCACGGTCTACGCCTACAGCGTCTACCACGCACCACCGATCCGGGAGAAGTTGCATCCGAACCTGGCGGTGGGGTTCGTCCACATGAATTACCGCAGTGACGCCGCCCGAAAGCAGGCGCTCGAGGATTGGGATGCGTGGGCCAAGATGACGAAGATGCTCTACTGGCGCCCGAACCTGCTGCTCTTTGCGCGAAGTGAAGGAACGCCTGCGATCTATGCCCACAAGCTCAGTGAGGATCTGAACTACTTTGCGCATCATTCATTGATCGGGACGGACTTCGATACCTGCACGCATAACTGGGCGACGGAAGGCCTCAACTACTACGTGCTCGCCCGATTGCTGTGGAATCCCGATGCCAGCGTGGATGCGATCCTCGACGATTACTGCCAATCGGGATTCGGGGAGGGGTGGCGCGACATGCGGCGATACCTGACGAGGATTGAAGAGTTAACGGACGGGATTGCGAAAGACGAGTCGAGTATCACGGCGCCCTATACGCCGGCGGTGGTCGCCGAGTTGGGGGGGATGCTTGACGCGGCAGCAGAGGCGGCCGGCGGCGATGAGACCGCACGCCGGCGGGTTGAGTTCCTGCGGCGGGGGCTCGAGTTCACAGCTTTGCAGAACCGCGCTTTCGACTACCACGACCGGCACATGGTGGAAGCGCTGGGCGCGGAGGAGAATGAGAAATTGCTCGAGCTTCAGCAGGAAAAGTGGCTCTTGATGCGGCGCATCTTTCGCGAAGAACCGTTGGCTTTGAATGCCCCGATGGTGGCATATGGGGGTGAGGCCCACTTCCGCAAGCTTGGTTGGTTTGGCGTAAAAACCGTGCCTCAGGCAGTCATCGACGCCGATGAGGAAGGGCTCCCGGTGAACGATAAGCCGTAAGGATTGGAGCCTGTCCACGCGGTTCGAGGCTTGGCGCGTTCCGGCGTAAGCACGTCGACTTCAATCCCGGCTTTTTCAGACCAGGAGTGAAGCAGTGATTGATCGATGCCGGTCGAATAAACAGGCTGGCGGAAAAATAGTTGTCCACGATTCACTCTCTGTTCTGATAAGTTGGTGTAATGGATCTATCTGACCAAAATGAAGCGAGGGATCGCATCGTCAAACAAGCGTTCCAGTGTCGAGAGGCCCTTGAAGTCTATGCTTTCGGGATGCTGAGGGATCGGGCCGGGGCGGAGGACGTGGTTCAGGATGCCTTCCTTGTTGTGATGGAGAAATACGAGGCCTTCCAGGAGGGCACTCCGATGCTGGCGTGGACACGCTCCATTGTTCGTTACAAAGTGTTGCAGGCGCTCGACGCCAGGAAACACCGCGCTAAAGTTATTGATCGCATGCTCACCGATGCTGTTGATGCCGCCCTCACGGACGTCGATTCAGGCTCATACGCCGATGAGATCATCATCAGGCGCCGGAAGCTCGAGAACTGTTTGGCACGACTTTCTGATCAAGCCCGAAAGCTTCTTACTTCCGTTTACACCACGGAAATGAGTTACGGCGCAGCAGCTGAATCTCTGGGACTGAGTGTGGAAGCCGTTCGCAAAAGCCTATACCTGTCTCTTATACACATCTGACGCTGCCGACGAAGAGGATAGTGTAG
>OJCB01000578.1_pt1 | contig 13483 bp, 10 predicted proteins | sample 1591501 | NCBI WGS metagenome assembly OJCB01 (sample SAMN05416813, study PRJEB24817) | seawater metagenome | isolation source: Sea water | place: Canada:Atlantic | collected 2013-07 | reverse complement strand
GGTATATGAGCAGGAAGTTCACGCTGTACAGCGTCAGCCCCTGCAAAAAAAGCCACCTATGCTGCTTGAGCGTCAACGTCTGCAGGCGCCCAAGCAATGCAAGCACTACCAGGGCTACACCGGAAGCCATCAAAAAGCGATAGAACACCGAAACATCCACCGGCGCAGACTCCACCTGCAGGCGAATAGCCGTCCAGGTCAGGCCCCATATCAACACCGTCAGTCCATAGTGCACAGAAATCGGCATAGCAGTATTTCCCTTTAATAAGTGACGCAGCGGTGGATCAAGTGGCCAAGCTTATGGCAGTGCGAGGGAGAAAGCCTGTCAGATCCTGACCACCTTACCTGCGACTTTCACTACATTGCCAAAATGTAAAGAAGAGGATTCCAGCATGCCATGCTGGCTCCCCAATCAATACCATGCCGCACTCGATAAATAGTTTAACCATCAACGTGGAGTGTGTTCATGAAAGGAAAACTCGGGCTGTTAATGGCCCTGCTCGTGACGGCAGGTTGTGCGACCGCCACTGAAGAACTGCGGATCTACACAGAACAATATCCTCCGTACAACATGACCACCAATGGTCAGCCATTTGCGCATTCGAAGGCAGATATTACCGGCCTTTGTACCGACGTTGTGAAAGCACTCCTCGGAAAGGCTGAGCTGGATTACAGCATCAAGCTTCGGGACCTCAGTTATGGGCTCAACCGTGTCGAACGACATCCTGACCATGGCATCTACTGCGTGTCCAAAACAGACGATCGCGCGCCATTTTTTGACTGGGTGGGGCCGCTTTCCTCCATCAAGTGGACCTTATTCGCCAAGCCTGGCTCGTCCATTGAACTGGAGAGCCTGGAAGACGCCCGTCAGTATCGGATCGGCGGCTACAAAGGTGATGTGATGACGAACTACCTGGCGGACAAAGGCTTTGACGTTTCGGCCATCAGCAACAATGGCCTGAACGCCCGGCGCCTGGTAGAAGATCAGATAGACCTATGGGTGGCTGACGGCCTTGCCGGCCCCTACCTGGCCGCTGATGCCTCCGATATAACGGGGCTTGAGCCCGTTCTGACGTTCCGTGAGACCCCGATGTATCTCGCCGTTCACAAAGAAACCTCCACCGAGATTCTTCAGGCGCTCAACAGAGGCTACCAGGAGCTGGTTGAGTCCGGCGAAAAAGCGACCATCTCCCGTTCTTACGGATTCTGACTACTGATACAAAGTTGGTAATCCGCCTCCCGACCCGGTCATCAGCGCGGCAAGGAATCACGCTGATGACCGTCTCAAAAACCCTAACGTTTTGTAATGTTTTTGGGATGGATAGACAAATATTCCACGACTAGTCTTGCGATAAGCATCGAAGGAAGTAGTGATGCCCGGGCCCCTGTTTCCCATCCTTTCAGGTGGCCCTCGCTGAAATCCGCCACAAGCGGATCTAACAACAAACTCCCAGGATTGGAGAAAACAAATGCATATCAGCACCGCAAGCCGCACCATGGCTTTAGGATCTCTTTTCTTTGCAATAACCGCACACGCCGCACCCGGCCAGAAATCCACCGCTGATTTACTCAATGATTTCTGGAGCCCGGATCGCATCAGCCCGTTCGAATGTCGCTTTGGCATTCTCAACAGCACCCCCTTCGGCCTGCCCCGATGTATGCAGGCAAGCAACATCCAATACCACCTGGACCGGTTATACGGCATTGCCGAGGCCAACGATGGCAATCGCGCTGCCGGCTTACCTGGATACCAGGCGACGGTCAATTACGTTAAAACCACACTGGAGAGTGCCGGCTATGACGTGACCATCCAGCAGTTTCCTTTCAATGCCTTCTACCCGACCGGGGATGGCATTCTGCAGGCCACGGCACCTACTCCGACCGACTATGTCTGGGAGGAGGACTTTACTTACCTGTCGCAGACCGAGCCGGGCGATGTGACAGGCATGGCCGTCGCCGTCGATGTTCAACTCGGCCCCGACAATACCTCCACCAGTGGTTGCGAACCTGAAGACTTTACCGACTTTCCGGCCGGTTCGGTCGCTGTCATCCAACGGGGAGCCTGCGCCTTCGGGCAGAAAGCAACCAACGCCGCCAATGCCGGCGCCACAGGTGTGGTTATTTTCAACCAGGGCAACACAGAAGACCGTAAAGGCCTGACTAACGCCACCCTGGGCGATGACTACGCTGGCGGCATTCCGGTTGTGTTCACCACCTACGACATTGGCGCTGGCTGGGTAGACCAACCTGACCTCCAACTGCGGATCGTGACCAATGTGGTGAGAGAGCAAACCGAAACGTCCAACGTGATTGCCGAAACCAATCGGGGCAACCCGGACAACGTCGTGATGACGGGCGCTCACCTGGATTCAGTGTTTGAAGGGGCCGGCATCAACGACAATGGCTCTGGCAGCGCAGCGCTGCTTGAACTAGCCCTGCAGATGAAACGGGCTCACCCCCGTAATCAGGTCCGCTTTGCCTGGTGGGGTGCGGAAGAGGCCGGCCTGGTTGGCTCAACGTTCTACGTCAACAGCCTTTCCCAGGAAGAGAAGGACAAGATCAAGGTCTATCTGAACTACGACATGATTGGTTCGCCCAACTTCGGCAACTTTATCTACGATGGCGATGGTTCCGACTTCGATCTGGCAGGTCCTCCCGGATCAGCCGCCACAGAGGCGTTGTTCGAGAAGTACTTCAATCTGCGTGAAATTGCCTCAGAGGGCACGCAAATCAGCTTTCGCTCAGACTACGCTCAGTTCTTCGAGGACGGCATTGCGTTTGGCGGGCTGTTTACCGGCGCGGAAGTGCTGAAAACTGAAGAGCAGGCCGCCAAATTCGGTGGCGAAGCCGGTATCGCGTTCGACCCCTGTTACCACTCAGCCTGTGACGACATCACCAATGTTGACGAACTCGCGCTTGAAATCAATGGCGATGCCGCAGCCTTCGTGACCAGTTGGTTGTCACTCTCAACCCGAGTGATTGACGAGGAAATCGCCGCAGCGGAAGAAGCGGAACCTGCGGCCGGTGCTCGCGCACTGCAGGCAGAGCCGCAACGCGACATTACCCATTGGGGTGACAAGTGGATCAAGTAACGCTTCTCGTTACATCATCCACTTAACGATGAGGGCCACTTTCAGGAGTGGCCCTTTTCTGTGGCCCGGGCGTCATTGCCCACGAATGGCATGAATCAGCCGGGCTAGCTGTTCTGCACATTGTTCCAGGTTTTTCTGTCCATCCCGCATAGCCTCATCAAGCGTCATCGGTTCTGGCACAATAGAGAACGCTGCCGCCAATCCCAGGTCATGAAGGGCCGTCAAGTCACTGCCCACTTTTCCACCCAGGCCAAGAACCGGCACGCCGTGCTTTCGGGCCAAAGCTGATACACCTGCTGGTGTCTTCCCTGCCGCACTCTGGCCATCAATCGCCCCTTCCGCCGTGATCACAAGATCCGCCGAACGCATCTGTGTCTCAAGCCCCATGGTCTCCATCACCAGCTCGATTCCGGACTTCAGGCTGGCCCCCAGAATACCCGCAACCATTCCTCCAATTCCGCCTGCGGCACCGCTGCCCGGAAACGAACGTATGTCGTACCCGGATTTGTCCGCAATGTCCGCAAACCGGCTCAGATTACGATCCAGCTCGGCCACCTGTGCAGGAGTGGCCCCTTTCTGGGGCCCAAACACGGCTGCGGCGCCATCGGCGCCGTTCAGCGGGTTGCTGACATCACAGGCGACAACCAGGCGAGTGTTCTCCAGTGCTTTAACGGCGGGGGACACGTCGAGACTCGACAACAAAGCCAGGCCGGCGCCACCTGCCGGAATTTCCTGACCGCCGGAGTCCAGCAACCGGGCGCCAAGAGCCTGAAGAATGCCAGCTCCACCATCGGTTGTTGCGCTGCCACCCAGACACATCACCAGGGTATCCGGTCTATGCTTCATGGCGGCCTTGATGAGCTCTCCCGTCCCCCGGCTGGTTGCCTTCATGGCATCCCTTCGGCCGGCAGGCACATGGTGCAACCCACTGCCTTCCGCCACTTCGACAACAGCAGTGCGGCCGTCGGCGACCAGACCATATTGCGCCGTTACTGGATCACCCAGCGGCCCCGTTACGTCAGCACAATGCAGCGTCCCGTTTTGCGACTCTACCAGGGCCACCGTGGTTCCCTCGCCGCCATCGGCGAGCGGAACCTGCACCACCTCATCCGTCGGCGCCCCCCGACTCCAACCGCGCGCAATCGCAGCCGCCACCTCCTTGGCAGGCAGACACTCCTTGAATGAGTCGGGCGCGATGAGGATCCGCATATTACAGTGCTACCAGTGAGGTCAGCCAAACCATTGAAATCGTGACCAGCCCCATAATCAGTGTTGCCGTGGTATGGGACTTATAGGCCGTAGCCACATCCATCTTGCTGAACTGGGAAACCACCCAGAAATAACTGTCGTTGGCGTGGGAAACCGTCATGGCGCCAGCACCGATGGCCATCACCGTCAACACGCGACCGAATTCCGAGTCCAGCCCCAGTTGCGTCATCAGGGGCGCCACAAGCGCCGACGTAGTGACCAGCGCAACGGTTGAAGAGCCCTGCGCGGATTTCAGCGCGGCGGCAACGAGGAACGGCATGATGACACCCAACCCAAGTGTCGAGAGCGTATCTCCAAGATAATCCCCCAATGCCGTTTCAGCCAACACACTGCCAAAGGCCCCGCCCGCACCGGTGATCAGGATAATGGGTGCAGATACCTCCAGGCCCTTTTGCGTATGACGGGCGAATTCATCCAGCTTTTGCTTGCCCTGAATAAGCATCAAAGCGAAGCCAAGGCCAATCATCAATGCGTTCAGAGGCTTACCAAGGAAATTCAGCGTCTCGTACAGAGCTCCCTCTCCGAGCGGAGCCGTCGGATAGCTCGCAACCGACCCCATACAAATCAATAGTATCGGGACAAAGATCGGTGCAAATGCAGCCCAGGGAGTCGGCAGCTCACCATAGTGCTCTCTGGCCTCCTCAAACGCCTCTTCTGCCAGCTCAAGCTCTGTGCTGCCCAGATTCCGGCTCCTGCTCGCCCAGAACAGGCCTGCCAGCGCGGCAATCAAAGCAAACACAAAGCCAACGGCAATAACCAGCCCCAGGTTGTCTTCCAGCCCCAGATTGCCGGCTGCCGCGATGGGGCCTGGCGTGGGTGGAACCAGAGTGTGGGTTGCAAACAGCCCTGTGGAAAGGGCCACCGTCATGGCTACCGGTGACACACTGAGCTTCCTCGCCATGGATCGTTTAAGGCTGTTCAGGATCACGAAACCCGAGTCGCAAAACACCGGGATGGACACGATAAAGCCAACCAGCGACATCGTCAGCGTCGGGAAACGCTGGCCCAGCAGTTTGACGATACTCTCCGCCATGACAATGGCTGCACCGGTGCGCTCAAGTATGACACCGATGATGGTGCCTAGAACGATCACCAAACCGATGTATCCCAGAATGCCGCCGAAACCCGACCTGATGGTACTCTCGATGGTGTCGATTGGCAGGCCAAAAGCAAATGCGGCCAGGAAAGAGGCCAGTAACAGGGTAATGAAGGGGTTCAGCTTGAGCTTGCTGGTGGCAAATACGATAAAGACGATCAATACCAGCAGAATCAGGACCAGATGCATTCATACTCTCCGTTCAGTATTGTTTTCTATGCGTAGGGGTCGGCATTCCTCGGCAGATAGTTTAAAAGTTGACAGCACCCTGGTCGTTAGCGAAGAGAACAATTTTTTTGCTAATTTAGTACATTAAATTGTGGACTTGAACAATTTTTCTAACGTGTTTCCAGGGCGAACTGGAGCACCAGCAAATCCCGGAGCACAAACGGAGACAGCCTGGTGAGCGCTTCGATTTTCTGCAGTCGATAACGCACCGTATTGGGGTGGATGTTTAGCTGATCAGCACACCGCTTTATTTCGCCGTCACAGTCAATGTAGCGTGACAGCGTCTTGAGATAGAGTTCTCCCTGCCGATGCTCAACAAGGGGCTCAATCAGTGACTGCAATTCAGCTTGCTGCCAGTGTGGCGCAAGACTCTGCCAGAGCGCCGGAGTTCGAAGCTCTTCGTAGCGGAGAATGCTCGCTCCCGGTTTTCTCCTGCGCCCCACTTCCAGCGTCGCGGTAGCGGACTGATAACCGGCTACGAAGTTCCTGGTGAATGATTTTCCTGTCGCAAGAATGACGTCGTCTTTGCCACGGGCAGCCAAGGTTGCCAGCAGGTTTTTGAACTCAGACTGGCCTGGCCCGGTTTCCGCGAAAATCAGGAGCTGCCTTGGCGACAGGCGAACGGCAAGCGCTGCTCGATGATGCTGCTCGAGATAGGGTGCCAACGGCACAAGCACCTGCTCCACCGCAACCTGGGTTGTTGCTTCGAGTATCAGCCCTATCCTCGGACAATCAGCTTCAATACCCAACTGCTCGAACCAGATTTCCGGCACGGTTTTGCCTTCACACGCCGCCAGCAGCACGTCTTCAATCTGTCGGCGCCGATGCTGCCCTGCTTCTAGCAGTGCCGCCTGCTCGAGCATTAGCTCAGCGGTAATACGAACCAGATCCGCGTAATGGGAGACCTCTTCAGGCGCACCGGATATACCAACAACAGCCGCCAGCTCCCCGCCAACGGTGACGGGCAGGTTTACACCCGGACGGGTTCCCGAGTACGCGCCGGAGCGAGAGTCATCAATGATCAGTGGATGCCCACTGCTGGCGACAAGCTTCGCAGCTTCATGGTGATCACCGACCCGGCGAGGCTCGCCGGACGCGATAATAATACCGTCCGGCGTCATCACGTTGACGGACCAACCAATCGCTTGCATTGTGCGGTCGACAATTCGTTGCGCAGTTTGTTCGTCCAGAGTCAGCACGTGTTTTCGGGGCCCATGGCAGGTTCAGAGAAGCGTTCCAAAGGTATTGTGCCGTAGAGAACCCTTCCGCTCCTAATAGTGACCGGCCAAGTAGCGCGCGCCGCCAAAAATGGTGACATTATGCCGTTGGTTACCGCCTCGGACTCAGCGGGCGCCACCACGGTTGCCAATCCCGCTGCGGGACTGTTAGCGCCAGGAGAGACCACGACGGCAATCGTCAATACCAACAACGCCACAGCCAACACACAGCTTTCCGTCGTGGCCATGCTGCTGCCCACCAACGATGGCTTTCTGGCTCTCAACAGCCTGACAGTGCCCACCCAACCTGGCACTTACACCTACAACCTGAACGCCTACGACGCCGGCACCGAAGCCAATACCGAATCCGCTGACACCGTGCCCGGTCCTGCTGCCAGTGGACTGGCCGAGGGTTTCAACGCCGATAGGGACGATGTTAGAAATGCCGTTTACGTTCATCCCGGAGTCGTTACCCAAGACGATGGACTGAATACCTCCACACTGGGAGGCAATCAGCGCTGGGATAACCCTATTGCGCGAGTACAAATTGAGCGAGTGCAGTAGACGATAGCCACAGGCACAACCCATTGTGCCTGTGGCCCCCTCCTACTGAGTAAGACCAAATACTCAGCGCGTTCCGACGAAATGTCAGTTATTCGTAACTGAAGCGTGGTTTAGGCTCAGCGATAACCAGACTCAACGCATCGTATATGGCATTTCGATGCCGCTGAGTATTTTCGTATGAGGAGCGCCACCGTGAACCTCTTCGGTTTCCAGCACAGCATCATCAAGAACTGTGTAAACCTCGCCAAGTACCCGCTGACCCTGCCAGGTGACAGTGCCTGGAACGACACCATCGACGGTATACGTCAGGATTTGGCGAGGGAAGGTTGCGCCATTCTTTCATCCTTTATTTTGCCGGAAGCTCTGGTACGTCTTGAGGCTGAAAGTTCAGCAATGGCGATCAACGCGTACTACAGGACGGAGATGGTTAACGCCTACAACATCGATATCAATACGGTGCTCCCCCGTTGGCACCCTGGCAACCTGACCATGGAACGTGGCAACGCATTTGTTGCACGAGACCAGATTCCCTCAACTGCTATAATCCAGCTACTCTACACCAACCCACTGTTCCAGAGTTTCATCGCAGATTGCTTCCAGCTTAAACGCGTCCACGAGCTGGCTGACCCGTTTTCCGGGCTCGTACTCAATGTCATCGCTCCCGGCAAAGAGCATCCGTGGCACTTCGATACGAATGAATTTACTGTCAGCCTGCTTACCCAGTCGCCAGAGGCGGGTGGCCTATTTGAATATTGCCCGCACATCCGCACAGCTCAGGAAGAGCACTTCAGAGACGTCAACGCTGTTCTCAGGGGCTCACGTAGCGGCCGTATTCGTAAGATCAACCTGTGTCCCGGCGACCTACAGCTCTTCATGGGGCGTTACTCCCTGCACCGTGTAAGCAGAGTCGAAGGCGCGACCACTCGACACTCCGCGATCTTTGCGTACAGCGAACGCAGGGGTGTTATTGGAAGCCCTACACGAACCCTTCAGCTATTCGGACGACTGGCGCCAGTCCATACGGCAAGAGCTGTGGTAAGAAACGATCACTTGCTGGATTAGCTATCAACAGGCTTTTGCTAACGGAGGCGCAATGAACGATACATCGCAACTGGACAACACCGGCAAAGTCTCACTGGATCACATCTATACCGCACCGGACCCCCGTGACTATTTCATAACGCTCCAGCGGCTTGGTTATTGTATCCCTCAACTGGCGCTGCCCCACTTTACCAACCTGATTGACGCTTATTGCCGGACTAGGCGAGTGTCGACGCCAACCATTGTCGACATTGGCAGCTCCTATGGCATCAATGCCGCGCTGATTCGCTACGGCACCAACATGAACAGGCTTTACAAACACTACGGCTGCCAGAGCGCTGGGGCTCTGTGCAGGGACGCATTGATCAAACGCGACCGAATGTGCCTGACGGCGCAATCGTCAAAAGATCACAGCCGATGGATTGGTCTCGACTGCTCAGCCCCGGCACTAACGTACGCGATCGACGCAGGGCTGTTAGACGATGTGATAAACGCGGACTTTGAGCATGACCAGCCCACGGCAGAGCAGCTTGCGCAACTTGAGAACACGGACATCGTTCTATCGACCGGTTGTGTGGGGTATGTGACGGAAAAAACCATCACGCGAATTATCGATGCCTCCGGAGAAAAACGCCCCTGGATGGCGCACTTTGTTCTGAGAATGTTCTCTTTCAAAGCGGTTGCTGACGCGTTGACTGTACGGGGCTACGAAACCAGAAAAGTGGCCGGCGTTTTCAGGCAACGTCGATTCGCTGTCCCACAGGAACAGGCGCGGGTGCTTGCCGCGCTGGCGGAGGCAGGCGTTGATTACCGGGGCGTTGAGGATGATGGTTGGCTCTATGCAGAACTGTATATCTCAATGCCAGCCAACGAAAAACCGATCCATGCCGACACAAGAGAATAGCAATGCAAAAGCCTGATAAAACAGCCAACATGCCAGGGACTTTTTCCAAAGAGGCAGACCTGCCCCGAGTTAAACTTCCTGGATTGCACCAGAGTGCGGAGCACTTTCTCGACTGGTGTCGCCCCTTGCTCACCAGCGCAGAGTATCAGGAAACCGTTACATCCGTGGCAGAATTCCTGAAGTCTGATAGTCCCTCACACACACTGTACTCAGCACTTGAGGCGTTCGATCAGCGCAGCGACGTATACAGTTGGCTCGACAAGTTCTGGCAATACCGATATCTGGGACGGCGTGACCGAATCGCCCTCAACGCCAATTTCTTCTTTCTTTTCAAGGAAACCGGAGAACCTTCTGTTCATCGGGCGGCAACGCTGGTTGATCGTGCGGTAGCCTATAAACAAGCGCTTGATTCAGGTCAGGTTCCGGTGCACATGCAGCGGGGAGCTCCCCTATCCATGCGCCAGCACCAGTTTCTGTTTTCAACCACACGTATCCCCGGGGACCCGCTTGATACCGTACGCGCGCCATACACACCAGAGTGGCCGGGGCCGTCCAGTGCGCGGCATATTCTGGTGTTCCGTTACGGGCGAATGTTTCGAATGGACGTGCTGGACGTCGACGGTCAACAAATACCACAGCGTAAGATTCAGTCCGCAATCGAGATTATTCTGGCGGCTTCAGAGACACATGCAGCTGTGGACATGTCGGTTGGTCATCTGACGACCAAAGCCCGTGCCGAATGGGCAGAAAGTCGGCAACAGCTGCTGAGCATTTCCCCGATCAACGGCGAGTCTCTGGACAGTATTGAACGTGCCTTGTTCTGTCTGTGCCTGGACGACATTCAGCCCCAAACCACCCTTGAAGCGTGCAACCAGTTGCTCAGAGGTAATGGCGGTAATCGCTGGTTCGACAAATCTCTATCCCTGGTAGTCATGGAGGACGGTAACGCCGGCATCAACATCGAACACTGTGAACTGGATGGCACGACCGCACTAAGCTTGGTAGACAGTCTAATGGAGACTCCTACAAACCCATCGAACTCATTGGGGCAGGACAACGACAGCTCCCCTACGCTGATATCACCCGTTGAATTCGTCCTGAATGACGCATTGAGAAAAGACATTCGGGAAGCCGCTACAGAATTCTCACATTACGCAGCTAGCATGACATCTACCACGGTTTCACTGGACACTTTTGGAGCCAATCGAGCAAAACAGCTTCACGTCTCTCCGGATGCTTTGGTGCAATTGGCTTTCCAACTCGCCCATTACCGTGCGAAAGGTTTTATCGGGCCCACTTACGAGTCAATCGCCACCCGTCAGTACCGTCATGGGCGGACCGAGGCCATGCGCGTCGTCACTCCTGAAATACTTCAGCTTGTCATGGCTATGGAAAGCTGCGACACCAGCGACGAAGAATGTCGCAGCGCACTAGTGGCAGCAGCAAAAGCGCATGTCGCAAGAGCAAAATCCTGCCAGATGGGTGACGCACCGGAACAGCTTTTATGGGAACTACAGCTCATACAACAGCGCGATGGCAAGCGTCTCGGCGCGCACCGACCACTGGCACTTTATGACTCTCCGGGCTGGCTCACAATGAGAACAGACGCCCTGAGTACCAGCTCGGCACCTTCAGAACACATTCAACATTTTGGGTTTGGTTCAACCAGTGAAACCTGCATTGGGGTGGGATATGTATTACTGCCAGGCAGTCTCAGAATCTACTTAAGCACAGCGAATACGGTTGCCAGCGAAATGGACGCTTTTGCCGAATCAATTCCCAAGGCGCTCGATGAGCTCTGCAACCTGCTGCAGCCATAGGCTTATTGTTCCTGGGTGGCTGGCCCAGCTCTTAGTATGAGCTGGGCGTTCAAGTGTTTCGCTAACTCACCAATCGCCCAGCCATCGATCAATCAAGCAGGTAAATCCGTTACCTTGTCCACAACTGCGGCGTAAAGATCCCTCGTTGAAGCCAATGCGCCGTCATGCACTTCCTGCGCGGACAGTACCTTGCCATTTGCCGCCTTCAGGGAGCGGGTGGCCGTTGCACTGGCGACCACGGTAGGTGCATACCCCAGGTTGAACCCACCATGGGCGGTTGAGTTGATGCACATGTGCGTCATAAACCCTGCAAGGATGAGGTTTTTAATACCCTTAGCTTTGAGCTGTTCATCCAGATCGGTTTGCACAAACGAATTTGGAAAGTTTTTGGTAATAACCGGCTCACCGTCTTTCGGCGCAACCGCGTCAGCAATGGCGCCAATGCGAGCACTAACGTCATAGGGTGAGCCTGGGCCAGCATCGTGGCGAATATGAAACACCGGGATACCTTCACTGCGGGCCAGTGCCAGAAGTTTCCGGCCCTCTTCCATGGCTTTGTCAGCCCCCTCAAGCTTCATGACGCCTTCAAGGTAGGTATTCTGGTAGTCGATCATGATCAGAGCGGATTCGGAAAGGCTTGACGGGCCCAGGCTAAGGCCGTTCAGCTCTCTGAGCGTAGTTGATGCTGAGGTCATTGGTGTTCTCCAGCGTCCGGTGTTTGGTTCTAAAGCTCGAGCCTATTCGATATGGCTCGTGCAGTATATGAGACGAAGAATCCGTTTCTATGAATCTTTAGCACTAGCTCACTTTAGAATCAGATCGTTTTCACCAATCGCTGCTCACAGGCAATATGACTATCGGTCTAAAACCGCGACCGCCCCCGCAATAGCACCTGCACCTGGTCAACGCTGTCGTCTCCCGCCAGCGGGAAGGCAAAGTCCAGGTGCAGCATTCGCTGTACTTCTATCCGGCTTGAAGCCAACCTGAGGCCAAAACCCACATCTGTCAGTACGCCGTCATCGGGTCCGTTATTGCGACCATCATCAAACCAGGCTCTGCCTATATCAGTGAACAGAACACCGCCCACGCGAAACAGCTCGAAGGGGTGCCAGTCGGGAAAGTAGCGGCGCTCCAGTGTCCACAACGCTCTCCGGTTGCCCTGCTGATAGTTGCTCGGATAACCACGAAGGCCGTCGTCACCGCCAATAAGTAGGTGCTGATCCACGGTCAAGTTATGCGCCACCGTGAAAGACAGATTGGTGTACCAACTGTTCCAGTCCACCGACCCGCCGTGAAAGTATTCCAGGTTCAGAGTTCCGATCAGGTTCTCAAAACGGGCCTGATCGAATCGCCAGGTACCGCTCTGACTGAGCCCGTAACTGGCATAGTTGGTGTCGCTGACCAGAAGCGCATCCCGGAAGTCGATATTCAGTACGGCACGGTCTTCCGTCGCCCCCATTCCCGGTGAGGAGTATCCGAGCTCAGTGCGCCACTCGAACCCGTCCCGTACGTCCTCGACGCGCTGCAAGCGGGTCAGATTGGTCATCTCCCGAAAGTAATTTTCTCGGTAGTCAAATCCGATCCATGGGTAGCTCAGGGTACGATCTTCGGGCAGCAGGTCCAGATTGGGTTCGTCCGGTAAGCGCTCGAACTCGCGAGCATCGTATCGAAAGCCGGCGAGCAGTCTTAACTGGCGTCCATTACGTTCCGCCAGTCGCCAGCCAACATCAACACTGGCAAAGTCGCGGTCTTGCCGATAGTCCGCAATTGCCTCCGCCCCCACATAGCGGGATTGTTCGCGAACGTCGTCCTCGCCACTCAGGCCAAATCGCCACTCAGCCAATTCACTGTAGAATGGTCGCTCAAGGTAGGCAATGCGACCGCGTCCATCGCTGCGTTTATCGTAGGAAAGCCCTGCCTGCCAATGGGAGCCAAGCACGTTAGGATCATCAAAATCGACACTGGTCTCGCTGCGGTCGGCATCTTTTTTGTGGGAAATCCCCACGCTCTTACCGGAACCCAGGAAATTCGGATCAGAAAGGCCGGTGTTGGTTTTGTTCTCGCCCCCCGTCCTGGAGGCACCAACGCTCGGCAGTAGCGTCCAGGTGTCACGCGCAAGGACAGTGACCTCCAGCTCATTCCCGCAAACGCGGGTAACACCGATCCACGCGGCCGTCAGGTATTCACTCTGCCGCAGTATACGTTCGGATTCGTCCAGCGTACCCGGTTGGTAAACGTCACCTTCGTCGAAC
>OJCB01000576.1_pt1 | contig 13489 bp, 8 predicted proteins | sample 1591501 | NCBI WGS metagenome assembly OJCB01 (sample SAMN05416813, study PRJEB24817) | seawater metagenome | isolation source: Sea water | place: Canada:Atlantic | collected 2013-07 | reverse complement strand
CCTCTTCGTCGGCAGCGTCAGATGTGTATAAGAGACAGGAATAAAGGATCGGCATTACTTCGGTCACTGATTCCGCCGCAGGAAGGCGCTGCAGCTTTGACGCGCTCATCGGAACCACTTGTGAGAACCGTTAACTTTCCTCCCATCGAGTGGCCATAAACCCCAAGCTTCTCCGGATTCACTTTTGGATTTTTCTCCAGCAAAGTGAGGGCACGGCGAGCTGCCATTGCGCAGAGAAACCAGCTGTTGTTTCGCGGGGAAGCAATCTCGCCATCCAGAGTCCATTCGCCTGTCGGGATTCCCGGAAAGACATTTTTAGGATTTCTCGAAGGTGCATGATATCCGTCGAGTGCTCCCCAGTCCGTTGTGACCTTGTAGGCAGAGTCGTCTTTCTTTCCATCCCAAAAGAGCTGGACTTCATTGGGTGAAACCCGGTAATCGGGAGCACTGATTCGGCCGGCCCACGAGATTGAGATCGTAGCATACCCCCGCTTTGCATTGGTCAGCACCGCATTGTAATCAGCATATTGGCCGCCGCCATGAATCTGCACCAATCCGGGCAGTTCCTTCCCGTCTTTGGGATATCCAAAAACTGCTGCGACCATGGCTTTCTTCCCTTTGAAAACCCCGACTCGATATCGCAAAACCATCAATACTATTTCGTCCTCTTCCCAGGCATGGAGAACTTCAATGTCCAAAGGCTCCAGCCGCGGATCGAATCCGTTTAACAATTCATCAAGGGTTTGCGGTGCCTTCCCTTCGATTAGCGGAGGGAGAGTTTCTTTGAGCTTATCCTGAGAAGACGCCGCTTGAGAACTGGCGAAAAGCGCAAGAATGGCCAGCGCCCAAAAGTTGTTTTTTTGATTCATAGATTCGTCTGATGATATCGGTCCGACGCGAACATTCACATTCCACCCTCGGGCTGAAACTTCGCGGGTGAACCGGGCACATTCTTGAGTTCAACTCTCAATCCGAAATCTCCCCGTGTCGCTCGATCGATAGCAAATGTCAGGTTTACTTTTCCTTTGGAAAATTTGATCGGTGCGCTGAGATCCTTAATTTGGATATCGTTTTTCCAAAGGCGAAGGCCGGCGGTGGTGTTGATATCCAAAGTGACCGGCCCTGCTACAAGAATGTCGACGACACTTCTGGCAAAAACATGATCCCCCAGGAGCTTCAGTTCATCGTCGGGCAAATCACCGTTCACTTTGCTGTAGGCCGGCATCCATGTGGTGATTTCGTTAGTGTCAGCCTCAGCAACTCCTCCCGCGACCCGCCATTTCCGAAGAACCGGGCTCTCGTCGTTCGCGAAGTCACCGGGGCGGCCCAGCACAGCTAGAAACTTGGACAGATCGAGAAACTCCTGGCGGCTTTTCAATTGGTCGGCAAGACCTGCTGGCATTAGGGACGGCACAGCTTGCTCGCGCAGGATATCGGCAGCGGCTATCCGAATCTCTTTTCCTCCTTGAGCGGAATCTCGCACAAGCACTTCTTTCTCGCTCTTAAAGGCAATGACACCCATTTGGATGGTTCCATCCTTTAGAGTGAACAGGCGATTCTCGTAATGTTCAGCAATCGCGGAATTCGGCGTTAAGATCGATTCGACCATATATTCCGGCGTTGCCGCAGCGCCGACTGCAACCAGGTTTGGGCCAATGGCAGGACCTGCCGCCCCGATCGCATGGCAACTGGTGCAGGCAAGAGCCTTTCGTCTGTAGATGGTCTCGCCCCGGTGAGGGTCGCCCAGTTTTTCGACATCGGCGGTGAGTTTGTCCTGATCTTCCCCGATGAGCTTCGCAGAAAGAGATTTCGAGCTTCCCTTGCTGGATACAAAATGCGGCGCGAGCGATTTCGGCAATTGTCCGGTGGTCCGGTGGAATTCACCGACCCGGGAAACGACATCCGGGTGAATCGTCACACCTTTAAGACTCTCCGTAAGTAGCTTTCCGCCTTTTCGATTTTTCAAGATCGCCTGCAAAACTGGAATGGGGTCGATCCCTCCGGGATCCTCCGTCAGTAATTTTGCGGCGGATTCGATACCATCATCCAGATCGCTTAAAGTAAACCCGGGGATGGCGGCATACCGCTGCAAGATATCCGTTCCATTTGTGAGGGTCTTCAATTCTTCGATGTTCCCTCCAAGCCTGGCGAGGGAAACACCGGCGGCTTGTCTGACCTCGAGAGAGTGCTCACTTGATTTGAGAAGACCAATCAGTGGCGGGCTCGCTCTTATCGCCTTCCATTCGCCCAAGTTAACTGCGGCGAGACGCACGATCGTTTCATTGTCATGATTGAAAAGTCGCTTCAGATTTCCGATGGCACGGCTCATGCTTTTTGATGAATTCGTTTCCGCCATACTTTGCAGCGCTTCAAGCAGGGCGATCGAAACCTCATTTGACGGTTTCCCTTTTTTCCCAATGAGGACATTGATAGCCATGCGCGCTTCACGCTCTTTGCCGACAGCGACCAACTGAGCCATCACCTCCGAAGTTTCCTGAGGATCAGTCGAAGGATCCTCCAGGAACCCGGCGAAGCGTTTCTCGAAACCAATTCCGGCTTTCCCCTCGATGTAGCTCTTGTGCGATTCTTTCGCGAATTTCAAGGTTCCTGCCTCCATCGCTGGACGCCAAAATTCCTCCAAGGCAACAGTCGTTTGCGGCAATGCCTGATCGAGCACCGGATCACCGGGGTGGTCTGTCACATGAAGTGCGGCGGCAAATGCTTCCGCCCTGGGAATGAACCCGGCGGAGAGAACGGCTTCCATCCTTGTGCGGGGGAATGAATCACCGGCAGCTTTGGCAAGCATCGCGATCGGGTCCGACAATTCCTGATGCCAGTATCGCAAGATGCGTGCTCCAGCCGATCGTGCGTGCCCATCTTTCGCGTCGAGCACCATGGTGAGAATCTTTTCGCTGACTTGTTCCACATTCTGACAAGCCCACATCGCCTCGACCAGATGATGACTATAGTCGGGAAGAGAAGGATCGAGTTTCTCCACCCACATCTCGAGTGCCTTCACCACTTCTTCAGGTTCCTGCTCGCTCAACACATTACGTGCCTGATGGCGGGTCCAGTCCTCCGGGCTTTTAAGATGTTCCACCAATTGGGGAACATTGATACCATGCAGCTTCGGCTTTTGCGTGAGAGGGCGATCCTTGTGGGTAATCCGCCAGATCCGGCCATGTTCATGATCGCGACGTTCGTCGCGGAAATCGTGTTGAGCATGATTGATGATTGAGTTGTACCAATCAGCAACGTAGACAGCTCCGTCCGGTCCCATCTTGACATCAACGGGACGGAAGTTTGGATGCTTCGACGTCATGAGCGGCGTGAGCACCTTCGCCCGATACCCGGCTCCATCTTCGATGAACTCGTAGCGTATCACGGCACGGCTTTTGAAGCGCCCGCTCATCAATTGGCCACGCAGGTCATCTCCCACATGAGTTCCGCTTGCCAGATCTCCACCGCATTGTTTCTCAGTGCTGATCAGTGACTTGACCTGAACATTTTCACCACTGTTCCCGGTCGCAGGCGAGAGGTGCATGATTCTCGGATTGTTCACCATGAAGGATTGGCCCCATCGATCGAAGACATGCCCCCATGGATTTCCTCCCGTTCCCCGGCAAAATACGCGCAGTTCCTGAGTCCGCGGATTAAATTGGAAAACTCCGCCATTGAAATTCCTAACAACACCATATTGCGTCTCCACCTGAGCGTGTAAAAAGATTCCTTCCTGAAAATAGATCCATCCACCCGGACCGCGTCGCCATGCGCTGATCGAGTGATGACTGTCTTCAATACCGAATCCTGTCAGGGCGAGTTCCTTCACATCCGCGACATCATCGCCGTCGGTGTCTTTGAGAAAAAACACATCGGGAGATTGACCTACATAGCAACCACCATTGGCAAGTTCGATCCCGGTGGGCAGATAGAGTCCATCGGCGAAAACTGTGGATTTGTCGGCAGCACCGTCGTTGTCGGTGTCTTCGAGAATGATGATTTTGTCATTCGCGACATCACCGGGCTTAATCTGCGGGTAAGACCACGAACAGGCTACCCAGAGCCGTCCCCGACTATCCCAGTGCATGTGAATCGGATTGGCAAGCATCGGGTTCGAAGCAAAAAGATTGGCCTGGTATCCGGGAAGCAAATTGAAGTTTTCAAGTTCCGATGCTGGATCGTGATTGTTCATCAAGGCGATGTCTGCGCCTTTGAGATTTGCGGCTTTGATCCCAATGACATCGGCGGCCATGACGCTTCCGGTCATGAGTGCAGCGGCAGCAAAAAGAATTGATTTCATATCAGTCTGAATTTTAAAGTTATTACTTAGCGGTTGGAGTCAGCTTCCATTCCCGCGTCTTTAGCTCAATCCCTTTGCCAAGAGCTTCATCGCGCTCCTTCGTAATTTCGTTAAACTTGATCACTTCTGCAGGAAGAGCGCTTCCGCTTGCCGAAGTCTTTCGCTCACCTACGATGTGAACCTGATTAAGAGCCTTCCAGCTGTAGACAAACTGGAGGTTTTTATCGTTCACCAATTCGCGATAGGCCTCCGCTTCGAGGTGAGCCGGCGACGAATCGATCGGCACACCCGCATCCCACTCGGTGTTGGTCCCAGAGGCCACTTCTTTGCCGTCGATCGTCAGGGTATATGAACCTGCTTTCAGATTCTTCACAACGAGGGTATCGCGCCGAATTGAAAGCTGAGGCGGCAAGGTTTCATCCGTTGGCGGACGAAGTGACGGCGCGGAAAGCTCTTTCACTTTCAGATTTAGTGAACCGTCTTTTGATTCAATATTCACGAGTTCAACCCCGCTAAAATCACCGCTCGCGTTCTTCGCATCCAGCGCGATCTGCCAAGGCTCCGTTGACTCAGCCTTAATGAGCTGATTTGCAAATGTGTTGCTGATCGCCCAATAACCGTATGCCCTAAGATGAACGCCGTTAGTCGTCATGTCAGGCCCGGGCTCGTTCATCAAGTAGCGGGATTGCTCGTAAAGATCAACGAACGGAAGGTTCGCTGCTTTTGCCACCTCGCCGATCGCCTGTGTATAGGCCTGTAATTCACCGTTTCTGTTTTCAGTGTTGGGAGTGAGTTCTCCCAAATCTTCGGATCCGATTGGAGAAACAAGAATCAGACGAACCTCAGTTCTCCCGTTGTATTTCTTTCCTTTGTGAGAAGCAATGAAAGCTTCGAGGTCGCTTTTGAAATCAGTCAGTCCCTCATTACCCGCGAACGATTCTCCAAAGCCAAAGCAAGCGACAATCACATCCGTTTTGTGATCGCTAAGAGTCGATTCGTCGCTTGGAAAATTGGTCGGGCGGTCCCGTGCCGTCAGCATGTCACCGCCCCAACCGAGATTGCGGATTGAGACGGGATTCTCTTCAGAGTTCTGCAACAGCAAGGTTTCCAAATACCCATGAACCCGAAGCTGATCGGCAAAAGTATTGCCCATAATCGCAACACGATCTCCGGGTCGGATCGGGGACTCCGCATGGGCTTGAGTTCCCCCAAGGAGGAACGCGGAAATGACGATTAGAAAGGAAAGTCTCATCGATACAAACAAATGAAGGTTCTGACTATTTTTTCGGTTTCTTATCGACACGTTCGATCTGCCATGTCGTGATTTTCTCGTCGGCTCCGGGCAAAGATTTCCCTACCGCCCAACAAGCCGCGTTAACTGACATCCGCACAAATGACTCTTCGGAAAAATCTCCCGGATGTCCCAGGGAAGTGAAGAAAGACTTGCCACCCCATTCATTTTCCCAGGCCCAGGCAACCGGAGCCGTTTCAAACTTCTTCACTTGAATCTCTCCAAACGCTTTCTTCAAGAGCCGCTCTTTTCCCGTTCCACTTCCATTGAGAAGAATCTCGCAACCGGGTTCCAGCTTCGCCAAATAGAGGGTTCCCGGCGAAGTCCATTCGCGCTTGGTCACGTGAGTCATGACCGGGTGAGCGGTGCCTTCTTCGACAACTTTGATCTCAGTCGAGCTGCTTTGATGAACGATGTAAGGCGTGCCAAAAACGCGACGACCGAAATCGTCATTCCAGTTAAACCGTGGGTGATCCTTAGGATACTTGAAAGCGTGATTCGCGGTTCGCATCCCCATGACCGGTTTACCGGATTTCAGATAGCCGTCAATCGGCTGCCATTCGGAATCAGGCAATTTCAGAAAGCGGGTGAAGAAGATCGCCACATCGGCATCCATCAACGCATCAATTCCCGGCAGCACATCTTCGGTCTTCTTTTCCGGGTTTCCTTCCCCCATTACGACTGTGGTGCGAAAGCCAAACCTCTCGAGCTCTTTTGCAAAAACCGGCATAGTCAACTCCGGCGAATAATGCAAGGTGCCGACCACGATGACGGCATGCGGTTTTTTGTCATCCTGCGCTGATGACCGCGAGGCGATGCTGAGAAAAATCAGCAAAAACAGAGTGGGTATTTTTTTCATGGATCGAAAGATCTAAATAGTCGGGGTTGGGATCAAAGCAGTTACCCATGCGCCCAGTCAGGGTTACAAAAAAATTAGTCAGCGATTTTCTCAGGAGCCCAATCGGGGATGCCTTTTTCTTTGAGTTGTTTTTCATAACGCAATGCGAGCGGCTGTTCCTCGGGACTTACCCGGGGCAGGCCTTCGTTGACCAAGAGCGGAGCGGTAGACTCCCACCAGGCGTCGTAGACCTTTCGCAAGCGGGCGACAACCTTTGGGTTCTCGGCTGCGACATCTTTGGTTTCGCCGGGATCTTTTGGAATATTGTAGAGATCCTGGTTGTTCACGAATCGCCAGTTCGGAGTCCGAACGGCACATTTTTTGTATTTGTGAGCTTCCCTCTCGCCCGTATTCCAACGACCGCAATGCACGAAAAGTTCGCGATGGTCCCATTCCGATTCGGGACTTTCCAATAAAGGCAAAAGCGAGCGCCCATCGAGTTCCTGCATTTCTCCGGGAAGCGTGGCCCCGGCAAGCTCGGCGAAGGTCGGGAATAAATCGAGATGTGCGGTCAGTTGCTTAATGTCCACTCCTTCGCCGATCACACCTTTCCATTGCCAGAACATCGGGACGTGGGTGCCGCCCTCGGTGGGGCTGTTTTTTCCGCCCCTTAGATTGGCGTTGAAATGGCGAATCTTCTTGCCATTGAGTTTTCCACTGAGGTGGGTGGCTCCGTTGTCCGTCATAAAGATGATGATCGTCTCTTCGAGCGCATTCCATTTCTCCAGCCGACTGAGAAGCTTTCCAAAATTGTCGTCGATGTTTTCGATCATGCCGTAGCGGCCCGCCGTTCCTTGATCATATCCCAAATCGAGGAAGCGCTTTTTGTACGACTCGGCAACAAACATGGGTGCGTGAGGCGCGTTCAAGGAAATGTAAGTGAAGTAAGGATTTTCAGAGTCGATCTGCCGCTTCGTCCAGGCTAGGCCGGCATCAAAAAACAGATCGGTGCAGTAGCCTTTGGTCTGGACAATGGTGTCGTTGTGCAAAAGCACGTTGTCGAAATACGGGTTGTCTCCGTTTGGCGGAAAGTCTCCAAGACTCACCTGTCCGATCCCGCCGGAGCCGTGCATTAGCACTTCATCAAAACCGCGATTCCGGGGAAGGTATTCCTCTTCGTCGCCAAGATGCCATTTCCCGAAAAGACCGGTTTTGTAACCCGCACCTTGTAGAGCCTGCGGCAACGTGAAGACATCGAGCGCCATCCGTTCCCGTTGCATAATCGTGTGGGTGACGCCGACTTTAAACGGAGGCCGACCGCTCATGATCGCAGCTCGCGTCGGAGCACAAGTCGGGCTGACGTGGAAATCGGTGAAGCGTGTCGATTTTTCGTAGAAGGCATCGATGTGCGGTGTTCTCACGACTTCGTTCCCCATGCAGGAAAGGTCGCCCATTCCCTGATCATCGGTGATGACCACAATGATATTTGGACGGCTGCCGGCGAGTGGTTTTGCGAATCCGATGCTCGTCAAAAGGCACGACACTATAAATAGAAGGAGGTGATTAAGTTTCATTTGGTCTGTAAAAATTCTTCGTATATCCCATTCGCTTTCATCTCACTCTGCCGCGAGTCCCATTATGGTGCCATCCTTTAAGCTCAAGACGCACATTTCAGAGGCAATGGCGATGCTGTCCCAGGCTGGGGCTGCGGGAAGGGTAAACTCCTGCAAGCGATCCCCGGACGCCTTGTCAATCATCCACAGAACGCCGCCTTTTTCTCCCCGAAAGGAATCATTCGTATCCTGCTGAGAAAATCCCTTCGTCATGGGAACGCCTGCCACCACAACTGCATTTTCGCAGACCGAAATTGCGTGACCGGCAAAGGGCGTCGAAACAGACCAGTTCTTTTCCCACGTCCCTACTTCCGGAATCGTTTTGCCTTTTCGGCTGATCCAGACGTCGCCCTCTTTGGCCGCCGTCAACTTGCCTGCAAACACAGAGTGGGTGTTGAAGGGCGTGAGGTCAGCACCGCGCTTGGGAAGATTGCGACCGGGGGTGTAACCGCGAACTTCGAAAAACTCCCCATCCGCAAAGGCTGTTGTATCACCAAGCGGCCCGTAACCAGTGATGGCAGTAGGTCCTCCATAACACAGGTCCACATCGACGGTCCAATACGTGCGATGCTGTGGAACAGAGTCCAGAAAGCCATGAGACGGTATCAAGTGGGGCTCGCGAATTTCTTTCATGCTGACCGGAGTCAGATCCGGCTGGAAAGCCTGTTGCCTGAGAAACAATTTGCCGTCGGATACCGAAAATATGCCGGACTTGAATCCACCGAGGCGAAAGGTTCTCTCGCCCCGCGTGGGGAAATTTTCGTTGTCCTCTTCGTAGGGGCCTGCCACGACTTTGTTGTGGATCATCTCGCCGGTTTCGGAATTTAAGCCGAACACCGAGACTCCGCCGTCAAGATAGCTGCTGCGCCCTGCTGCGAAGTAGGCAATTCCCTCCTCCACCAAAACACTGCCGTTAACAGGCCACGCTGATTCCAGTTGTCCGCGATCCACGATCAAACTCTGAACAGGGAGGCCATTGAATCGCCAGCGAAGCGATCCGTCGCTTGCATCGAGACAGTAAACCCAACCATCACGACAACCAGTCAGGAGCAGCCCTTTGTAGTATGTCGGAGGCGAATCGATAGGGCCACCGGCGGTAAATTCCCACGCCGTTTTCCCCGTCTTTTTATCGAGGCAATATAAGGTGTGTCGATCTCTCGCGGCGACAAAGATGCGCTCACCAACCACTACCGGCGCAGTCGGATTTGGCCCGATATTCACCTGCCATTTTGTCGCCAGCTTCTCAGGGAGACTCGCCTTGCCAATGCCGGATCGTGAACCGGACTGTCGATACGTAGGCCAATCAGAATCAGCAGATTTTTCACCAAGTGGACGGGTATAAGCAGACCCCTCGACGAGTCTGGGCGCGTGCGAAACCTTATATCGACCAGACGTTTCGTTGTAGAGACCGTTGAAGCCCGTCAGCATCGAACCGATGGCGCACTGACAGACAAAGGGACCGTTGTAGATCATCCCGTTGGCCGGCATTGCCGATAGTCCGCAGGTCGAGCGCACCCAGGGATTTGGATATTCCGAACTTCCATCAAGGCCGACGAAATCAACACCACCAGATCCGCTGTTGAGATAATATTGGTAGGTAACCCGGTTTCGGTAACAGCGATCGTGCGACATCGGCCCGAGCATTTCCTGATTCAGTTCCTTCACAACTTCCCCGGTTTTGGTACTGATCCCTTTTAGCTGCTTACTCCATAGCAAACCCTGAGCAATGAAAAGCTCAGGACTCTTCATGTAATTCTCTCCATTCGGACAGGTCCACAGCTTCTCTCCTGTTGCGAGCGCGAAAGCCGCGATCTCGTTTCCGTAGGCACAGAAAGCCTTATTCGGTGCCAGGACCAAAGTCGGGTGAATATTGAAGTCTTCGCCCGGCACACCTGTGGGTTTGGGGGCGGATTTCGATTTCTTCGCGTTCTTCTTTTTGCTCTTTTTCGGTTCGCCTCCGGAAAGTTCAACGGCAGATTTCCACGTTGTCGCCCCCGTCTCCTTATCCAGACAGATCAATTCATTTGCGGCAAGATAGGCGACGACAGTCTTGTTGGCACAAACGCTGGCACCGACGTAGCCGCTCTTGAGAGGAACCGTCCACCGCATTTTATTGGCGTTCAAATCGTAGGCATACAGCGAATTTTTCCTTTCGGGCGTCGGTTCAGATCCAGTCCGGCGTTTCTCTCGCGCAGCTTCTTCCGTAGTCAGGCCATATCCGGGACCTTGAATCCCATACAGGATGCCGCCTTCCACTGCGACCTCGCGAGTCGATTCTGTGCCCGAAAGAAGTTCGACCCTCTTTCCGCTTCTGCCGTGGAATTTTGAAATCGGTTCATCGAAACCCATCGTGAAATAGACGTGATCATCGATCGCCACGAGGCGTCGTTGGAGTTGTGATGAAACGCTCTTGATACTCGTAGTTTTCCCGCCAATTGACCATTCCTTGACCGGACGTTTCCAAAGTTCGATGCCGTTGAAGGCATCACGCGCCACCAGGTGATAATCGAAAGGAGCGTGAACATCTTCGGGTGTTGCGCGGTCCTCTATCGTAAAGAGCACTCCATTGGCGGTGACCATGCATGTGACCGATGGCATTGAAGCCTTCGCCCGGCCAGTCTCGGGCGTATTGTGCCAGCGCATCCGTTGGGGTGGCCCAACATCATCGCGGGACACACCGTTATTGTCTGCATTGTGCAAAAACTGGTTCCACTCATCCATCCCCTTCGGCACCGGATTAACGATTCGTTCATACTCGTCCCCCGTTTTCACATACAGAACCCCGTGCGGAGCCAGGACACGCATGATCTCATCGCGTGGAACCGATGTGCTCTGATCGCAGACAAGCAGATTCACAATGTTATCGATATAGGGCAGCTCCGAGCCACTGTAGAAAGAGACCGAAATCTGTCCGTATTTTCCCGCTTGTTGGATAGATTCCCTGAGATGCGCAATTTTTTCTTCGTCAGCTAAAAGCGCCTGGACCTGAAGAGATGCTTGCGACGCCAATTTCTCTAGCTGCGTCGCGTCATTTAAATCGAGAGTAACAATGATGCCGCCACTCAATTGAGAAGCGCCTTTAATCGGGGGAGCACCTTCTCCAAAGAGTGGCAAAACGAATACGAGCCAAAGTGAAACAAAAGATAAATTTCTCATCATAAATTCGTTAGAATATGGGCTTGGTTTCGGTAGAAAAAACGAGCGGCTTCGGCTTGGCGCCTGTTTTGAGCGATGCTCCCCCTTTTCCAAGAAACTCGACCTCCGTAAAATAAGCGCCTCCCGCTTTTCCGGTCTCATCAAAGAGATACGTCCATAGCTCCGATGTCCCCGCTGGCAAATCCATCTCGATGACAACGCCTTTGCTGTTCGGTGCCACCTCGACCTCCTGCTCTTGCCCTGCGATCGCGACCTTGGCGCGCACCGCGACGAGAGGCTTGTTGGCGGCTTCCGGCCACTGACGCAGTGTCAGGCGATATCGACCGGATTGCTTGATATCGACTAGCCAAGGCGCGGTCACCCGGGGAAGTTTTTGGATCTGGCTGAAGGCATAGGGAGGATAACCCGTCTTCATAAACCAATCCTGTGAGCACAACTCGGTAGGATTATGGCTCGGGTTACCCAGATCAATTTTAGCGGGATTGACCAAGCGTGGCGAAACTGATTTCCAGAAGGGATCATAGAGAGCCTTCAGTTGGCTCACGACTTCTGGATGCTCTTTCGATACATCCTTGCGCTGTGCCGGGTCCACTTCGATATCATGCAATTCCATCTTGCTCGAATTTACTAAGCGCCAGCGCTCCGTTAAAACTTTTGTTTCGGCAAAAGGCTCATCTAAAGGGTTTCGACCATACGCACCACCGTGGAACTGGACGACTAGATGATCCCTTTTCCAGGAGTCAGCCTTATCTTCGAGCAATGGCACAACAGAGAGTCCATCGGGCTCATAGCCTTCTGGAACCGGGATACCGCAGAGCTCTGCCAGAGTCGGGAGCACATCGATATGCGCGGCCAAGGTATCGATGTCTTTTCCTCCAGTGAGATCACCTTTCGGCCAATGAATGAAAAACGGAACGCGAGTGCCTCCTTCGAAGATCGAAGATTTTTTACCGCGCATTCCCGCGTTGTAGCCCGCTATAGCTTCAGACTCCAGGCCTTTGAATTTCGCGCCTGCCGCCGTTCCATTATCGGTCATAAAAATGAGAATCGTATTTTCCGTCAGTCCCATTTCATCGAGACGTTCACGCAGGATTCCCATGTTGTGGTCGATGTTAGCAATCATCCCGTAGAAGTTAGCAAACGGAGCCCACTCCGGATCCTTCCGGTACGGAGCCGACCATTCCGGCGCGACGCGATATGGCCCGTGTGGTGCATTGAGGGATAGATAAAGAAAGAAGGGCTTTTCCTTATTCTCCTCCACAAAGCGCAGGCCTTCCTGAAAGAACACATCGGTGCAATAACCCTCAAATTCCTCCCACTTACCGACTTTGCTTCCGGGGCGCACCCGTTCGTAAGTATCATCGAAATAGGTGTTCCCCCAATAGTCCGAAGCTTGCCCGATCCCGCCACAGCGGTGCCAAACGACATCCTGGAATCCCCGATCCTGCGGACGGTGCGATGCGTTATCACCCAAGTGCCATTTCCCTGTCATCCCGGTCGCATAGCCGTTATCCGCAAATAGATTGGCGATCGTCTTCTCGTCGGTTTGCATGGCAGAGCGTCCGCCCGTTGTGCGAAAAGCCCCCGTGCGGCCGGCGTGATTTCCGGTCATCAAAGAGGCGCGAGTCGGAGTGCAAAACGGACTCACATGAAAATCAGTGAAGCGGATCGATTCCGCATACAACTGATCAATCACTGGCGTTTTCAGGACGGGATTCCCGTGGCAACCCAGATCGCCGTATCCCTGGTCATCCGTCATCACAAGAATGACGTTTGGTCGAGTCTCCGCCGAATTCGAAACTCCGGCTAGACCGACAAAGATTGCGGCAAAAAATATTGAAAGGCGTTTCATTTGGGAAGGTGTTTCGTCAAAAACTCAAGGGTTTGCTGAAGAATGGCATTTCGGTCCGGTTCGATTGGCGTCTTCCCATCAGCCATTCTCCAGTTATGCCCTGCATGTTTGATGATGAGAGTCTCAACCGGTGCGGAAATTTCATCCGCCCGTTTCTTCATGTAATGAGCGTGATGCACCGGGATTGTAGTATCGCCGTCACCTTGAATCATCAACAGCGGAGGGCTGTCGGACTTCAGGTAAGTAATCGGACTCATCTCCCGATAAAGAGCCAGCTTGTTTCTCGGGTCGTGATCCGGTTTCAAGATCCGTGGCCCGAATCGATCACGAAAGTTGGAGCGGCCATCGTGATTGAAGAGTTCGGTCTTTTCAAAATCGCACGGACCATACCCTGTCTCTTATACACATCTCCGAGCCCACGAGACCGAGGCTGATCTCG
>OJCB01000575.1_pt1 | contig 13492 bp, 11 predicted proteins | sample 1591501 | NCBI WGS metagenome assembly OJCB01 (sample SAMN05416813, study PRJEB24817) | seawater metagenome | isolation source: Sea water | place: Canada:Atlantic | collected 2013-07 | reverse complement strand
AGATCAGCCTCGGTCTCGTGGGCTCGGAGATGTGTATAAGAGACAGTCCTTGATCACCACGACTGCACCGGTCTCACCAGGATTGGGAGCCGAGAACGCCGCCAGTCTACCGCTCACTTTTCTGCCATCTTTTGCAATCCACTCTCTCGCCGGAGTCACATAGGTTAAATAGGTGACTTTTGCCTGTCGCTGCGATGATGAAACCACGCCGGTTCCACCGCCCGCCCGCTCAGTCATTTTTTTCCGGGCATCTGATGCCGGGTCGGCTGCGGGCAATTCACTCGGCAAACCAATGAGAATCAAAAGGGCAAAAAAAAGTCGTGACACTTCCATGTCACGACCTTACCGCGTTTTGCGGAAATTTAGAAGTGTAATCGACGAATCGAATTACTTGGCCGAAAGAGCGTTCACACGCTTGGCCATACGGGCTTTCAGCCGACCCGCAGCATTTTTGTGGATCGTGCCCCTTTTTGCAGCCATATCAGCAGCCGAAGCAAGCTGGTTGTAAGCTTCAGCAGCTTTTTTCGCATCTCCGGATTCCAAAGCTTCAAGCGCCTCTTTACGAGTCGACTTGATGTTATTTCTCGTCACACGGTTGCGCTGTGTGCGGGTTGCGTTTTGACGAACTCTTTTGAGTGCTGATCTGCTGTTGGCCATCTTATTACTGTGTTTCGGCTGTGTAGGGCGCGGAATCTAGCTCAAGATCATTGTGAGTCAACGGGAATCTCCCGCAGCTCCGGCAGATTCATGTGAGCCACGCTGAACCCTTCCTGAGCCAAAACCTGCTGTCCAGTCGGTTCACTGAAGTTACCGGCCTGATTCCAGACGGGCTGGACGTTGTTGGGATCAACCGGCTTAAAAATATCGGGAACCTCAGGCTCTACCAGCGGAATAGGCTGAATCCCATTTACCGGGACCGCGTCTGCCGCCATTTCTTTCCCCGGAATCCGCTTCCGAACGACATTCACTTGAGCTCCTTCTCCCACCTGACGGTATAGATCAGCAACATCTTTGGATTTCATCCGGATACAGCCATAACTGGCCGGTTTTCCGATATCACGCTCCGCAGCAGTGCCGTGAATGTAGATACAGCGGGAGTAGGCGTTCTCGTTTTTCTTTTCCGTTCCCTTGAGCCATAGGATCCTGGAAACAATCGGATCGCGTCCCGGAGCATCCGGCTTGATAACCTCGCCCGTCCACTTCCGACTCTTGAAAACAGCGCCGAGAGGCTTATCACCACCCACCTTTTCCGCCACTTCCATCGTTCCGAGTGGAGTTTTATAACTCCCCTTCTGGTCACCCAGGCCGAATTTGGATGTCGAGATCGGATACTTGCGGATCAGACGACCATCCCGGTACAATGCCATCTTCTGTTCAGGAACAGAGACTTGCATCACATTGGAGAGATCGCGCTTTGCGCTAGTTTTAACGGTACAACTCGTTGCGAGGAACGAGAAGCCCAGGGCACAGGCCAAGCCTGCCAGCTTTACACTTCTAATATCTGTCATTTCGGGATCGTATATTTATTAACGTGCCAGTTAGTTTTCTTCTTAGGCGTCCGCAATAAAATCCCGAGGCGTTGATTTCCGAGAGTTGAGTGGTGGATATGAGAAATTTCTCATATCGAATATCAATATAACTTAAATAAAACAAATCTCTAGCAATCTTTTGCGCTGGAACTAACTTTTTTTAGTCAGCCTGACATCGAACATGAAACTTCACGCTCTGCGTATCCTTCTCTTTGCGCTCCTTTTGCCCGTCATCCCCATGGCCCAGGCACAGGAAATCCCTGATGATTTGCTGGAGGACCCCCATGTTCGGGAGGAGTTCGGAGTCAATCAATTCACGACCCCTTCAATCCGGAAAATCTTTGAAGATCTCAAAACTTTGCGCCCGCTTCCCTACGAAGAATTGCAGCGCACTCTTCCGAAAGACCCACCTCAGGACCGTTCAAAACTCGCGCTCAGTCTTGGCTTTCTCCTCGCTGAAGGATTTTTTGCCGTGGAAGCGGAACAACTTTTTGACTTGGAACCCGTCGGTCGCGCACTTCTCGAACACGCCAAACTTCTCGGAGCCGGAACAAAAATTTCGGCCCACACCAAGAGCCTGTTGGAACACGGAGCACTCAGTGACTGGACCGGATTGAAAGGGGAGCTTTCGAAAACCCAGAAGGACGTCGAAAAGGAAATGGTCCTCATCCGTGATGTCGATGCTGCGAACCTGATCAGCCTCGGTGGATGGCTCCGCGCCTTCGAGATCGGCTGCGCCGCTTCCTTGAATCCTTACGATCCGGAGAAAGCCTCCGTATTGCAGCGGCCCGACATCGTTGAATATTTTGCTCTGAACCTGGGAACGCTTGAGCAGCGGGTTCAGGATGATGAACTCATCAAGGAGATTGCGAAGGAGTTGCTTGTCCTTCAGGAAAAAGTGACCCTTCCAGAACAGGAAACCCTTTCGGAAGAACGAGTCAAAGAGCTCCGGGTCATTGTCGAATCACTCGTCGATGAAGCTTACGGTTCAAAACTTCTCGCCCGGACCGATACCCCGGCTCAGAAGCGGGAGCCCATTGGAGACAAACCTGCAGACGGTGGAGATACCCCGGCTAAGCCCAGACCAGGCAAGCCCGTCGAGAAACCAGCGACTGGTGATGTGGTTACGGGCGAAGTGAAGGAGTAGAGGGAAGGCGAGAAAGGATCAAAGCGGCATACGCCGTATTTTGACAGCGGCAGCCGAAGCGGCCGCCCTACGGTGCTGCTTTCGATCACGGAAATGTAGGACGGGCGCTCCGCCTGTCTTTGAATTCCTACCGCGCCAGCGGCAGTTACTCCCCTTCCTCACCCAGCAAATACTTCGCCGCTTGCTCGACATCCTTGTCTCCCCTGCCGGAAAGATTCACGATGATGATATCGTCTTTGGACATCTTCGGAGCTGCTTTCTTTACTTCGGCGAGGGCGTGGGAACTTTCCAGCGCGGGAATAATTCCTTCCTGCTCGGACAACTCTTTGAACGCAGAAAGTGCTTCGTCATCGGTGGCGTAAGTGTATTCGACGCGTCCTTCGCTTTGGAGAAAGGCATGCTCGGGACCGACGGCTGCGTAATCGAGTCCGGCGGAGACGGAATGGGTCAATTCGATCTGTCCATCATCATCGGCCAGCAACCAGGTTTTGGTTCCCTGGAGAACTCCGAGTTTCCCACCCTGAAATCTTGCGGCGTGTTCGCCATGACGGATCCCATGACCACCGGCTTCGACACCGGTCATGCGGACATCTTCGTCGCCGAGAAAAGGATGGAACAAGCCAATCGCATTGCTGCCTCCACCGACACAGGCGATGAGAAGGTTCGGAAGTCGGCCTTCTTTCTTCAGGATCTGACGGCGGGCTTCCACTCCAATGACCCGATGAAAATCGCGAACCATCATTGGGTAGGGATGCGGCCCGAGAGCGCTGCCGAGAATGTAGTGAGTCGTCCGCACATTGGTGACCCAATCGCGGAGAGCTTCGTTGACGGCTTCTTTCAAAGTCTTCTGGCCGGCCTCGACACCAACCACTTCGGCACCGAGAAGGCGCATTCTCACGACATTGAGATGCTGCCGCTCCATGTCGACGGAGCCCATGTAAACGACGCACTCAAGACCGAAGCGAGCTGCGACCGTTGCGGTTGCGACACCGTGCTGACCGGCACCGGTCTCTGCAATGATCCGCTTTTTCCCGAGACGCTTCGCCAGTAGAACCTGACCGAGAGCATTGTTGATCTTGTGAGCACCGGTGTGGAGTAAATCCTCCCGCTTCAGATAAATTTTCGCACCTCCCAGATTTTCAGTCCAGCGTTCCGCCAGGTAGAGCGGCGTCTCCCGTCCGCAAAATTCGGATAGCAGATGATCGAGTTCCTTTTGAAACTCCGGATCCTGTTTCGCGGCTTCGTATTCGGCAGTCAGCTCATCGAGTGCAGCGACGAGGGTTTCGGGGACAAAGCGACCGCCAAAGGTTCCAAAGTGCCCACCGGAATCCGGGAGGCTCGTTTCAGGGGCTGAGATACTCATGATATGGAAAAAGGGTTACGAAGGAAAATGCTCAAAAAGCTTTTCCCGACTCGCATTTTTTCTGAGGCGTGTATATTCGCCGCTGTCAGAGGCTGCGGAGTAACGGCTTGTAAACTCCGCCAGGGCCGGAAGGCAGCAACGGTAGCATGTCCATTATTGCCGCAGTTCTCTGGCATTTCTAATTGAATCAGGCCGCGGCCGATTCTTTGGTCACGTTAAAGACTTCGCGGGCATCGGCCACTTTTCCGGTCACGGCAGCAGCCGCAACCATCACCGGTGACATCAGCACGGTTCGTCCGATCGGGCTTCCCTGACGACCTTTGAAATTCCGGTTACTGGAACTGGCGCACAATTGATCGCCTACCAGTTTGTCCGGGTTCATCGCCAGGCACATAGAGCATCCAGCAGCCCGCCACTCAAAACCGGCTTCTTCAAAAATCGTGTGAATCCCTTCCTGACGGCAAAGATGGTCGACAATCTCGGATCCTGGAACGGCGATCGCTTTGACGCTATCAGAAACTTTGTGTCCTTTAAGGAACTTCGCCGCTTCGCGAAAATCGGAGAGACGTCCATTGGTGCAACTGCCAATGAAACAGACATCCACTGGAGTCCCTGCAATCGGAGCACCCGGCTCGAGCTTCATGTATTCGAGCGCTTCTTCGATCCCTTTGCGGGCTTCCTCATCGGGAGCGTCGGCAGGAGAAGGAATGTTCTCGTTCACAAAAATTCCGTGGTCAGGAGAAATCCCCCAGGTCACTGAAGGTGCAATTTCTTCGGCACGAACTTCGAAAATGTCGTCATATACGCATCCTTCGTCGGAGGCAAATGCTTCCCATTTTTCAACCGCTTCATCCCAGGCGTCACCTTTCGGTGAATAGGGACGGTCTTTGAGATACTCGAAAGTTTTCTCATCAGGATTCACATAACCGCAACGCGCCCCTCCTTCGATGGACATGTTGCAGACAGTCATCCGCTCTTCCATAGAGAAGTTATCGATAATGCTGCCGCCGTATTCGTAAGCGTATCCGATCCCGCCTTTGGCTCCGAGCTTCTTGATGATGTGAAGGATCACGTCTTTCGCGTAAACACCGGGAGGAAGCTCGCCATCGACATTGATGCGACGGACTTTCAACTTGGACAAAGCCATTGTCTGAGTCGCGAGAACGTCACGAATCTGAGTGGTTCCAATCCCGAAAGCGATCGCACCGAATGCACCGTGAGTCGCGGTGTGCGAATCCCCGCAGGCAATCGTCGTTCCCGGCTGGGTAATCCCCTGCTCCGGTCCCACAACGTGAACCACTCCCTGGCTTCCACTGCCGATGTCGAAAAAGGTAACACCAAACTCTTTGCTGTTGTCGCGAAGAGCTTTGATCATCTCCTGCGCCAGAGAATCCTCAAAAGGCTCGACCTGGCTAAGTGTCGGCACGATATGATCGACCGTCGCGAATGTGCGATTGGGGTATTTCACTTTCAGCCCCAGATCGCGAAGCATACCAAATGCCTGAGGGCTGGTGACTTCGTGAATGAGGTGAGTGCCGATCAAAAGTTGAGTTTGCCCGTTGGACAATTCTTTTACCGCGTGTGCTTCCCAAACTTTCTCGAAGAGATTCTTACTGCTCATGATGTTTAAATTTCCGCGAAACTAGCACATTGCCGTAATGATCGGTAACGAAAGTTTCACGATGCTTGTTCAGCAGGTTTTGAATTCTTGAACGGCTTCTGTTCAGGATCGATCAAAATCAGGGAATGAATGATTCACCCCGTTGATTCTTAGACCGAACCGTTGTAGTAATGATTAGGCTTAAAGCCCCAAATAAATAGAATCGAAAATATGAAAATAACTAAACTCGTTCAAAAAGTTGCTGCTGTTGCAGTATTCGCCGCCGCTTTCGCATTTGTCGGATGTGGAGACACCGTTGACGGAATGAAAAAAGACGCCGCTGATGCTGCTGACGCAACTGAAGAAGCTGCTGACAAAGCAGGAGATAAAGTGAAAGACGCTGCTACTGCTACTAAAGACGCTGCTACCAATGCTGTCGACGCCACTAAAAAAGCGGCAGGTAGTGCTGCTGACGCAACTAAAGATGCAGTCAATGACGCTGCAACTAAAGTGAAGAAAGCCACTGAATAAGTCGCTTCTTCACTTAATAAAAAATTCCTGAAAACCCCACGTCGCAAGGCGTGGGTTTTTTCGTGCCCGAATTTCAGGCCTCTTTCGCCCGGGTCTCGCAGCCTTTCAGGTCGAGCTTTCCTGAAGCCAGAATCGGGATCTCATCGACATCCACAATCTTCTTGGGTATCCAGAGTGCCGGCAGCCCTTCCGCTAAGAGCCGCTCACGCAGAATCTTCGAAGAAACATCGGGATCGGAACTCAGTAAAATCAGAGCCTCTCCTTTTGCTTCATCGGGAACCCCGACGACCGCGACTTTTCGCTCATCTTCACCAAACTCCATCACCTTATTGATCGCGTTCTCGAGAGTTTCATGAGGCACCATTTCACCTCCGATTTTTGAAAATCTGGAGAGACGCCCCTCGATGTAAAGAAAGCCATCTTCGTCGACCCGGCCAATATCGCCGGTTTTGAACCACTTGTTCTGGACAACTTCGGCAGTTTTTTCAGGTTCATTGAGATATCCCGAAAAAATGTTCGCGCCTTTCAGCCAGATCATCCCTGACTTGTGAATCGGAAGCGGTTGATTGGTATCGGGATCGGTGATCCGAACAGCAACGCCCGGAATAAAGAGTCCAACCGAGCCAGACCGGCTGTTGGGAATGACCGGGTTTCGATCATCGGCCGCATCGGCATCAGGAAGATTGACGTTGGTCGCCGGTGAAGTCTCTGTGAGACCATAGCCTTCCAGAACAGGACGCCCGAATTTCTTTTTGAAAGAGTCAGCAACTTTCCCGGGCAGTTTTTCCGCCCCGGTAATGACCAGCTTGACCGAAGCCATCTGTTCAGGAGTTGCTCTTCTCAAGTAACCACGCAGAAAGGTCGGAGTCGTCAGAATGAGGCTGACGGCATATTTCTCAATTAATTCCGCCAGCTTCACTGTTTCCAAGGGACTCGGGAAAGTCACCAGTGTCACACCTTCAATCACTGGGTACCACAATGTCACGGTGCAGCCGAAGCTGTGGAAGAGCGGCAGACATCCGAGAACGCGGTCGTCGGACTTCAAATCGATCCGTGAACCGAACTGATTCACATTTGCCAATACATTCCGGTGGGAAAGCACCACCCCCTTCGGTGCGCCCGAGCTGCCGCTGGTGAAAAGCAGAACAGCTTCTTCGTCGCCTCCTTTTTTGGGAATACCCAGCGCCGATGCAATCATACCGGCCGACATCAATTTCGACATCATCAGCCACCAGACAATCTTCGCTTTCAGTTTTGGGAGGACTCGTTCAACCAGGATCAGTTGACGGTTCGGCGGCCAGTTGAAAGACGTCATCTTGCGAACAAAAGGATCCGCCGTGATAAATTTATCGATATCCGCCTGCTTGATCGACGAATTGACGGCAGTTTCACCGGCAGTAAAATTTAAGTTCACCGGTACTTTTCCTGCCAACAACACGGCAACATTCGCAATCATCCCCCCTTTACCTGGAGGCAAAAGAATTCCGACCCGTTTTTTGTTTGTCGACTTCTTGATGACCTTGGAGAAGACAATCGCAATCGCCAGCAACTTATCGAAACGCAACTCAGCTTCGTCGATCCCATCAATCAAACTCGACTCCGTGCTGTGTTTTTTCAGACCCCGAATCATCTCGTAGGCCAAATGGCTTTTCAAAATGGGACGGTTGGAAAAAGATTTCTCCGCAGCGATGAGGAGGTTCTCAGTGAAATTCGCTAGGTTCGCACTTTCCCGCTCCAGCGGTTTTCCGAACGACAAAACGATCCGCTCGATATCGACCCGGTTTTCCACCGTCAGCCCCGTCTCTGCCGGATGATCCACAAAGAGCGGTAGCAGCGTTGCACCCGAGGAAGTAAGGAATTTCAAAATCAGCGATGGGACCGCCATCGTCTGCGCATTTTTTACATGGGCAACCCCGGGGACAAAAATAACGATTTCCCCATTTGAAATGTGTTGGTGAACCTCCTTTTTGAAAAGGTCTCTTTCCTCGTCCTTACATTTGAATTCGATCGCGGTGGTGTCGTCTTTTTCCAAATGAGCATGAAGCAGAGGATCGTAGTCCAGCCCTCGCTCAATGAGGTAGACCAACTTACGACCGTGGAGCAGTTTTTCGAGGTGGAGAAGGTCTTCAAAAGAAAGACGGTTCGCTACAACGAGAGCGCCCCCTTTGGGAATGTTCGCTTCTCCGTGAAGTTCAAGTTTGTTAGAATGGCGGGCCATTATAGTAAATTTAGTGCGGTTTACGGAATAAACACGAAACTTTGTCGATTTTCCCCTTCTAAAAACTTCGTCTTTTGACTTAAGTCATGGTATTCCGACGGAAGACATTCGCAGAATTCACAGATTTCCTTATTTCATAACCAATTGAACTCATGGCTGAAAGCTCAAACGAAAACTCATCACCGGACGCATCAGCGTACTGGAAAGCCAATCTGAAGTGGGTTGGCATCCTTCTCACGATCTGGTTTATCGTCTCCTTCGGATGCGGAATCCTATTTGTCGATCAGCTCAATGAGATCCGCATGGGAGGATTCAAACTCGGATTCTGGTTCGCCCAACAGGGCAGTATTTATGTTTTTGTCGTTCTCATCGCCGTCTACGTGAAAGTCATGAACGGCCTCGATAAAAAGTACGGCGGTTCAAAAAAATAATCTTCTCCGCGACCTTTCACTTTTTACTTTCCCACTTTTTTCTTAGAACACATGGACGTTCAAACCTGGACCTATCTTCTCGTTGGCATCACCTTCGCCATCTACATCGGCATCGCCATCTGGGCACGCGCCTCGACCACCGGCGAATTCTACATTGCCGGCAAAGGCGTCCCCGCCCTCGCCAACGGCATGGCCACGGCAGCCGACTGGATGTCGGCCGCTTCCTTTCTCGGAATGGCCGGGCTCATTTCTTTCGCCGGATACGACGGCTCCGTATACCTCATGGGGTGGACCGGAGGCTATGTCCTGCTCGCCCTGCTTCTCGCTCCCTACCTGAGAAAATTCGGTCACTTTACCGTCCCGGATTTCGTGGGAGACCGCTACTACTCCAAAACCGCGCGACTCGTCGCCTTGATTTGTGCAATCTTTATCTCCTTCACTTATGTCTGCGGACAAATGCGTGGAGTTGGCATCGTCTTCTCCCGCTTTCTGGACGTCGATATTTTCTGGGGTGTCGTCATCGGAATGGCGATCGTCTTTTTCTACGCCGTTCTCGGGGGAATGAAAGGCATCACCTACACGCAGGTCGCTCAATATTGCGTTTTGATTTTTGCGTTCACCGTTCCCGCCATTTTCATCTCTCTGATGCTGACCGGGAATCCAATTCCTCAACTTGGCTTTGGAGGTCAAGTCGTCGGGGAAAGCGGCACATTCCTGCTCGATAAACTCGACGGACTCAGTCAGGAGCTTGGCTTTGCCGCCTATACCGAAGGAGTGAAACCGAAGATCGATATTTTCTGTATCACCATGGCCTTGATGGTCGGAACCGCCGGCCTGCCTCACGTGATCATTCGTTTCTACACCGTGAAAAAAGTTTCCGCTGCGCGTGTCTCCGCTTTCTGGGCTCTTCTTTTCATTGCGATTCTTTACACCACCGCTCCCGCTGTTGCCGTCTTTGCGCGGACGAACCTGCTCGAATCGATTCCCAATAAGGAATATTCCGAGGCTCCCGCCTGGCTGAAATCATGGGAAAGCGCGGGCCTTATCGGCTGGATGGATAAAAATGGCGATGGAGTCATTCAATATGCCAAAGGCGCCGCCTTTTCCGGGAAACCCGTCTACAAAGGGGATGAAACCGGAGCTAACGGCGAACGCCTTCTCACCAATGCTCCAAGCGACGGCGTGAACGAGCTTTATGTCGATCGTGACATCATGGTGCTGGCAAATCCGGAAATCGCCCAACTACCGAACTGGGTGGTCGCCCTCGTTGCCGCCGGCGGGCTTGCCGCTGCGCTCTCAACCGCAGCCGGACTTCTTCTCGTTATTTCCACATCGGTGGCTCACGATTTGGTTAGGAAAACGTTCAAACCAAATATGACCGACAAACACGAACTCCTCTGGGCACGGTGTTCCGCAGCTGTCGCCGTGGTCATTGCCGGTTGGTTCGGAATTCATCCGCCCGACTATGTGGCGGCTGTCGTGGCCTTTGCTTTCGGCCTCGCCGCATCCTCTTTCTTCCCGGTGATTATCCTCGGTATTTTCAGCAAGAGAATGAACCGCGAAGGAGCCATCACCGGTATGGTGGTTGGCATTTTGTTCACTGCCTCTTACATCATCTATTTCAAGTTCATCAATCCTGAATTGAATGTGAAAGACAACTGGCTCTTCGGAATTTCCCCGGAAGGGATTGGAACAATCGGCATGATCCTGAACTTCATCATCGCCTTCACTATTTCCGCTTTCACCAAAGCACCGCCACAGGAAGTCGTCGACATGGTCGAGAACATCCGAATGCCGGAACGTGAAGGAGAAGAGATGGAAGTTGCTGAGCACTGAAAAACTGATTCAACAGGGTCAGATCCTCGATTTGACCCTGTTTATTCCTGAATAGACGAAATCGTGAGCCTGACCCAGATCGACCACCCCCTCATCCGCGAACGACTCACCCGCCTTCGCGATGCCTCCTCCGATACCGCAACGTTTCGGGAAGCGATTCATGACATCGCCCGCCTGATGTGTTTTGAAGTGACCCGCGATTTGGAAACGACGGAGCACTCTGTCGAGTCTCCCCTGACAACGACGACAGGGTACAAGCTTGCCCGCCCTGTTGTTCTCGTTCCCATCCTGCGGGCTGGAATGGGTATGCTGGCAGGATTCACCGACATTCTCACCGAAGCCTCGGTTGGACATATCGGAATGGCTCGCGATGAGGAAACGCTGGAACCCAAGAGCTACTACTTCAAGATGCCTCCCGGATTATGGCAGGCTGATGTCATCCTCATTGATCCGATGCTCGCCACTGGCAACAGCAGCGCCGACGCTGCCGATCAACTGAAGGCCGATGGTGCAAAAAACATCCGCTTCGTTTGTCTCATCGCCGCGCCGGAAGGTATCGAGGCTTTTCAAAAGCGTCATCCCGATATTCCAATTTACACCGCCTCAGTCGACGAAAAGCTCAACGATAAATCCTACATCCATCCCGGTCTGGGAGATGCCGGGGATCGATATTTCGGAACCTGAGAGTTTTCTCAATTCACTTCAAGGAAGCCAGGAACTCGATCACGTCGCGCATTTCATCTTTTTTGAGGATAAATCCCACAGGAGGCATTGTGGAAATGACGGGGCTCCGCTCTTTGATGTCTTCAACTTTCACTTTGGTCTCGACCTTTTCAGGATCGCGGATGGTGAGGACTCCGTTTTCCTCTTTACGAAACTGACCGGCAATGGCAGTGCCGTCTTTCAGAGTGATCGAAATAGTTCCGTATCCTTTGGCCACGACGGTGTAGGGAGCCACGAGCGACTCGAGGAGATAGCGGCGGTCTTTCTTTTTCGAGATGAATTCCAGATTGGGACCGACGTCACTGCCTTTGCCTTTCTTCAGCTTGTGGCAACGTATGCATTGCGCGGCTTCGTGATTGAGGAAAACCGAATGACCGCGCTCTGCATTTCCACCTTCGAGAGTGAACTCAAACGGGGCCAGCGGATCAGTCGCCATGGCGGCATTCCATTTTGCTTCGAGCTCTGCAATCCAGGTAGTGACTTTTACATCGGAGGCAAAAACGGGATCTTTGGCGGCCAGGTAGACATCGAGATGCAGAGCCGGGTCCAGATCACCCTCGAAAAGATCCACAAGGAGCCGTTGCATTTCTGCATTGAAGGTGAGGCGGGGAACTAGAGAAATGGCGTGTTGTTTCGTGGGAACGTCGCCCTTCCCTTCGATGCGGGAAACAACTTCGACTCCGGCTCTTTCGCGATCCAGACCGACAAGAGCCTCCAAAGCGGCACGGGAAATCACCGCACTTTTGCCTGAAAGCGCCGTCTCAAGGAGGGAAATCGTGTCATCAGATTTTGTGCTGGCGAAACTTCTCAGCGCCTCGGCGCGAAGCTTGTCATCGGCCTTCTTGTTTGAAAAAACCCTCTTCAGCGTATCGGGAGTAATCTCAATACCAGCATTCCGCGCCAACTTCATAGAAGTGGATTGAACAATCGGGAAGGGTGAAACCAGCAGGTCATCGAGATGGGCCGAAAGAGCGTTTGCGAGAGTTTTTGGATCGCGGTCTTCGAGAGGTCGGTATCGCCCAACCACAAGATCGCGGTCACCGGGCTCAGTCCAATTTTCGAGCGCTTCGAGCCCTGCCTGCATTAGTTCCTCATCTCCTTTTCCGACAGCGACAAAGGCCGCGACGCGGTCCGCTGCTTCTGGAGTTCCCAGGCGATAATTAGCACTGATGGCCCGACGAGTGAAGGGCTCCAGATCCAGATTTGTTCCAAGCGCTGCGGCAAGAGCAGGCATCGCTTCAGGGATCATCCAGTCGTCGTGAATCCCCCGGGCAGCGGCGGCGGCAATGAGGGGATTCCTGTCTTTCAGAAAAATCGAAATGGCTTCATCCGCCCGACGACGAAGCGCGATAACGGCACAGCCACGAACAAAATCAGATTTCGAATCGGCGAGAGCCGCAATCTGATCACTTGGGGCACAGGCAGCGAGAGCGGTGATGCCAGCGTGGCGGAGGTAGGTGAGATCGAACGCGTTTTCCTTTTTGGAGAGCAGCTCGATGATCGGCTCTGCCGCTGATGAGTCGCTGAGCCGGGCGAGTCCTAGCAAGGCCTGGAGTCGGACTCGTTGGGAAGGGTCTTCGAGTTTCTGCAGTATGGGAGCGGTAAGCGAATTTGCCTTACCTGAAGGAGCGGGAACTACATTCAACCCTGTAAGCTTTCCAAATCGATCCGTGAGCGTTTTGATGGCCTGCGCCCGGATCTCAGGATCGGGATCATCAAGCAGGGCAAGCAGCGCCTCTTCGGAATTCGTTTTTCCCTTACGGATAAATTGTCCGATTCCCCAAATGGAATGAATGCGGGCAAGCTGGTTCGCACCTTTCGCTGAAAGTAGTCCCTCGAAAAGACCGGAGTTGCCACGCGAAACAATTTCAAACTGCGCCTTCAGCCGAACCCGTTGATCGGCATGCCCAAGCAATTCACGCAGTTCGCCTCTCTTCGAAAAGTCTGCCGCAATCAGCTTCTGCGTCTCCTCCCGCAGCGGATGCTGATTTCCTTTCTCCACATCAATTTTCCACACGCCACCCTTTTCATTCAAAGGATACCCCCCGCCCCAGTCGACCCCATAGCTGTCTCTTATACACATCTCCGAGCCCACGAGACCGAGGCTGATCTCG